>ENA-UONT01000029-UONT01000029.1-human-gut-metagenome-genome-assembly--contig:-CS20-NODE-29-length-212478-cov-15.386700_pt1 | contig 212478 bp, 214 predicted proteins | sample MGYA00242459_ERZ724006 | MGnify/ENA metagenome assembly ERZ724006
TATGCAGGCATATCCCTTGCTTACTTCCTTCTCTGTTCAGTTTTCAGGGCGTAAGTCCTAAATAAATAGTTGGTGTTTTTAACGGTGAGGGTCCACCTGTTCCCATTCCGAACACAGAAGTTAAGCTCACCAGTGCCGACAATACTTGTCTGGAGACGGACTGGAAAGATAGGTCAACGCCAACATTTGATCACAGCTTCGAGAAATCGAGGCTGTGATTTTTTGCTATATACTCAGGCTCTTGTGCGGACGCGCCGAATATGGTAAAATCCGACTGTACAACGAACAAGCAAGGAGACAGATATGCTTTACTTCTCAAGCGATTATATGGAGGGCTGCCACCCAAATATTCTTCGGCGGCTCAGCGAAATAAACATGGACAAGAACCCCGGTTACGGCACGGATGTGATATGCGAGAGCGCGAAGAATAAGATACGCGCCGCCTGCGGCAAACCAGACGCGGAGGTATATTTCCTCGTTGGCGGGACTCAGACGAACGCAGTAGTGATAAAGTCTATGCTGCGCTCTTATGAAGGTGTTGTCGCAGCGGCAACAGGGCATGTCGCGGTGCATGAGGCCGGTGCTATCGAAGCCGGTGGGCACAAGGTACTGACGCTGCCGGAGCATAACGGCAAGCTCGACGCCGCGGAGGTCGAAGAATATATCGCGACCTTCTATAAGGACGCAAACCATGAGCACATGGTAAAGCCCGGCATGGTGTATATCTCGCACCCCACGGAGTACGGGACGCTCTACACCAAGGCGGAGCTTGAAGCACTGCATAGCGTGTGCGCAAAGTATGATATCCCGCTGTTCCTTGACGGCGCACGCCTCGGCTACGGCCTTGCCGCGACGGGCACAGATGTGGCGCTTGAGACTATCGCAGATAACTGCGACGTGTTCTACATCGGTGGGACGAAGGTCGGTGCGATGCTCGGTGAGGCGGTCGTGTTCACCGGGAAAGCGCCCGAGGGCTTTTTCTCGATAATCAAGCAGAATGGTGCACTGCTGGCTAAGGGCTGGATGCTCGGCGTGCAGTTCGATGAGCTGTTCACGGACGGGCTGTACATGAAGTGCGGGAAGAACGCGATAGACTGCGCAGAGCGGCTCAAGGCGGGGCTTATCTCCAAGGGCTATAATATGTATCTGGATTCTCCGACGAACCAGCAGTTCATTGTCATAGAGACGGCGAAGCTCGAAGAGCTCGGCAAGCAGGTCGCCTACGGATTCATGGAGACCTACGACGCGGAGCATACAGTCATACGCTTTGCCACGAGCTGGGCAACGCGCATGGAGGATGTCGAGAAGCTGATAGAGCTGCTTTGATAATCGGATATGAAAATGGCACAGGCAAAATGCCTGTGCCATTTTTACGTTTATTGAAGATCAGCCCGCGCGGCTTGCGAGCCAGCCGGAATAGTCAGCGCCCTGCGAGGTGGCCTCGAACTCACCCGTGAGCTTACTGAGCACACGGTTATAGCCCTCAGAGCCCTCCTCATAAGGAGTCGGCTTATAGTCATTGTAGTTCTGCTCCTTTACCATTGCGGCGTCGATCTTGCTGCTGACGCAGCAGGGGATGACGTCCATACCGGTGCGGGACACGCTGCCGTCGTCATTGCGTGTCAGCTCGACCTGAACGATCGCCGTGTCCGGATCGCTCGGCATGGTGCTGCCGCCGAAGGTCCAGTTGCCCATACTGTAGAGGATGAGGCCGTCACCGTATTCCTCAATGGGCTGGAGGCAGTGGGTATGGCTGCCGTAGATGAGATCTGCCCCGGCGTCGATGCAGGCGTGTGCGAGATCGATCTGCGCCTGATTCGGCTCGTAGTAGAGCTCCTGCCCCCAGTGGAAGGCACAGATTATATACTCCGCGCCGTCGTCAATGAGCTGCTGGATCGCGTTTAGAGCCTTGGTCTTGTTCGGGGCGAGATCCTTGCCGGAGCAGTAGATACCGATAACAAGACCGCTGTCGGTGGTATAGAGCTGCGCCTGCCCCTCCTTGCCGAAGGGAATGCCGTAAGCTTCGAGAGTGTCATAGGTGCTGGTCTCACCGGCTTCATAGCAGTCCATAATGTGGTTGTTCGCTGTGGTGACAAAGTCAACGCCGCCGTCGATTATGATGTTGGCGTACTCAGTCGGCGCGATGAACGGGAAGTAGACCTGCGTGTAGTCGTAGGCAAGGTTTTTGTCGGAGAGGATGCACTCGAAGTTTGCAATGGTGAAATCATCATTCTCAAAATACTGGATGGTGTTCGAGAACGGATAGGAGTAGTCCCCGTTTATGACCCCGGCGTACCCCGCGGGATGCTGGGCGTAGTTCGCGTTCGACCAGAGCGTGCAGTCGCCGATGACGGAGAGCGTGTAGGTCTCGGGCGTCGGGGTCGGTGTAGGAGTAGGTTCCGGTGTCGGCGACGGGGTTGGCGTGGGCGATGCGTCGAGCGGCGCGATTACAGGTGCGGCGCTCTGTACGGGCATCTCGGGCGAATCGAGCCGGAGCTTTATGGTGATGGCAAGTATGCCGCACAGCAGCAGGAAGCAGATCAGCTTAAGTATCTTTTTCATTTCAAAACCTCGGAAAGAAGCGTATATATATGGACGCGCTCAGGGGAATTATGTTCCTAAAGCAGGTTTCTTATAACTGGTATCTTTTTCGCAATATAACTCACGGCAAAGCACAGAACGGCACACAGCGCTGAGACACCGAGCAAAGAGCCGATGGGCTGCTCAAGCCCGACAGCGACGCCGAGGCGCTCAAGCATGTTTAACATAAGCGGATGCAGCAGATAGACGCCGAGGGTACAGTCGGAGAGCCGGTGTATCAGCTTTGCATGTTTGAAAGCATGTCCCTTGAGAGCGAGGAAAAAGCAGAACATCGCGCTTGCCATGATAAAGTTCGGCAGGGAGAAATAGCTGAACAGCCAGCCGTCGGCATAGCCGCGGTAATTGGAGTACCAGATATTCCCGGCGGTCGTGAGCACGGCGGTCAGCAGAAAGACGAGCGGCGCGACCCAGAGCGTCCGTCTGCCGTATTCACGTTGGCCTAAGTACCAGCCCCATATAATATAAAGCAGATACGGCAAATAGTCAAAGCCAAAATTCAACGTGAAGCGGTTGAGAATATACGCAGGGTCAGGCGTGAGGTTGCAGTTCTGCATGAGGAGCACAAGGAACAGGAACACGCCGAGGAGCCAGCGCGTGTCAAGCTTTGCACCGTGTATGGCTGCGTGCAGTATCGGGATGAAGAGGCAGCAGGTCACCATCGCGGCGATGAACCACATATGGTAGTGCCCGGCCATGACGGAATAGAAAAAGTCATAGGCGCTGCCGAAGCTGCCGGACACGACGCGGCTGCCGACGGCGTAGAGCGTCGACCACAGTAAAAACAGCCCCGCGAGACGGAGAATGTGCCGCCTGAAAAAGTGCCCGAGCTCAAGCCTTTCGCGCGAGAGCATCAGCAGTCCCGTCAGCATGAAGAAGACGGGCACGCTGCCGCGCGCGGCGGTGCTGATGAAGCAGAGCGGAACAAATGCCGGTTCATACAGCGGGCAGCTATGATAGAGCGCAGAGCCGGCATGGATAATGATAACCATTATGCAGGCCGTTATTCTGCATAGATCGAGTTCATATCTTCTGGACATCGGGAGGGGTTTCCTTTCGCTCGATGAGGGATAGTTTTTCTTTACGGGAGAGGCGCTTGATGTGCCATTCGCGGCTGCGCGCGTCGTGCTCGCTCACGTATTTCTCGGAGTAGACAAGCACCACCGGCAGATGTGAGCGCGTGTATTTGCAGCCCCTACCGGACGCATGCAGCGCGACACGGGCGTCGAGGTCGTTTGTCCAGCCGGTGTACAGCGAGCCGTCGCCGCAGCGGAGAATGTAGACCCAGTTCAACGCTGCACCTGCCGGATGTTCTTTTCAAACTTGCTGCGCGCGCCCATAAGCTCATGGCCGCAGCCGCAGCAGCGCAGCTTGAAGTCCGCGCCCGTGCGCAGCACCTGCCATTGCTTACTGCCGCAGGGGTGGGCTTTTTTCATTGTGAGGATATCGCCGACCTGAATGTCCATTACTTCTTGATCTCCTCCCAATAGCGCTTCGCGGCCTGTTCGGTCTTGTTGTCGCCGTAATCATAGTAGTGCGCTCCGCGCAGCTCATAGGGCAGATACTGCTGACGCACCCAGTGGCCGGGATAGCTGTGCGGGTACTTGTAGCCCTGCTCACGCTCGAAGCCTGCGCCGTCGGCGTGAACGTTCTGAAGCTCGCGCGGGATGCTGCCCGTGCGCCCGGCGCGGACGTCGGCAAGAGCAGCGTCAATGCCCATGCAGGCGGAGTTCGACTTCGGCGCGGTCGCAAGCAGGATGCAGGCCTCGGCCAATGGGAGCTTCGCCTCGGGCAGACCGAGCTGAAGCGCGGAGTCCACACAGGCCTTGACGATAGGCACAGCCAGCGGGTAGGCAAGGCCGATGTCCTCGCTTGCCGAGCAGAGGATGCGCCGGCAAGCGCCGACGAGGTCGCCAACCTCGAGGAGCCGCGCAAGGTAATGCAGCGCTGCATCCGGGTCAGAGCCGCGCAGCGATTTCATGAGAGCGGAGAGAATGTCATAATGATCGTCACCGTCGCGGTCATAGCGCATGGCGCTGCGCTGAGTTATCGCGGCGGCGTCCTCGGCGGTGATGACGCTGCGCTCCCCCGCGGCGGAGAAGAGAAGCTCGACCGAGTTTATCGCCTTGCGCACGTCCCCGCCGCAGGCGGAGGAGATGCGTTCGGCAGCACCGTCCTGGAGCGTGAGCGGAGCCTCCCGCCGCGCGTTCATTATATCCACAGCGCGATAGACCGCCTGCTTCACATCCTCGGCGGAGACAGGCTTGAACTCAAACACCGTCGATCGGCTGAGAATAGCGTTGAACACGCAGAAATAGGGGTTCTCTGTTGTGGAGGCGATGAGCGTGATGCGCCCGTCCTCAATAAACTCTAGCAGCGACTGCTGCTGTTTTTTGTTGAAATACTGTATCTCATCGAGATAGAGCAGCACACCGCCGGGGGCGAGGAAGGTATCGAGCTCATCGATGATCTTTTTTATATCGGCAATGCCCGCGGTCGTCGCGTTGAGCTTGCGCAGCGAGCGGTTTGTGCGCTGGGCGATGATGCGCGCGACGGTGGTCTTGCCCGTCCCGGAGGGGCCGTAGAATATCATGTTCGGTATCTGGCCGCTCTCGACGATGCGGCGGAGCATACCGTCTTTGCCTAAAATATGCTTCTGACCGACAACATCGTCAAGCGACGCAGGGCGGATCTCGTCCGCTAAGGGTTTATACATTCTGGGCAATCCGCCTTTCAGTAAAGATTCGATACAGAATCTTATTATACCACCGGCGGCGGGAAATGTAAAAGGGTATATTGCGGGCAAAGCAGCTTTGGCGGAGCCGTTCAGATTTTAATTGTGAATTGTTAATGAAAAGAATGATAAAAAAATGTTAAAAAAGCGGATTGACTGCATTGCTGTAAAGCTGTATTATAGGCTCAGGCGCTGAGAGGAGGCATATATGAAAATAACAAGTGTTGATGTCCTTAAGTGTAAGGGCAAATGCAGCGTTGAAACAGACGTGTTCTATACAATAAATGTCCGCGTAAATACAGACGCGGGGATATCCGGGTTCGGTGAGGCCGGAGTATCATACGGCGTCGGCGCGGATGCCGCTTTTGGGATGTGCAGAGACATGGCGGAGGTCATCCTCGGCATGGACCCGATGGACAACGAAGCCATATGGGATAAGATGCATAGAAAGACCTTCTGGGGCATGGGCGGCGGAACGATAGTTTTCGCCGGGATGAGCGCGATAGACATTGCGGTTTGGGACATAAAGGGAAAGGCATTGGGCGTGCCGGTATATAAGCTGCTCGGCGGCAAGACAAACGGCAGGCTGCGCGCGTATGCAAGCCAGATACAGTTCGACTGGAGCGGCAAGAGCAAAGCCATGCTGACCCCGGAGGATTACAGAGTCGCAACAAGGCACGCAATGGAAGCAGGCTTTGACTGCGTAAAGGTTGACCCGTTGCTCTGGAGCAGGCGCGGTGGGTTTCAGGACTGGAACACAAGAGGGATACTGACAAACGAGAAACTGAAGACAGCGGTCGAGCGTGTTGCCGCGGTACGTGAGGAGGGCGGAGACGGCCTTGATATCATAATAGAGCTGCACGCCTATACCGATACAAACACCTCTGTGCAGCTTGCAAAGGAATTGGAGCCGCTCGGAATATTTTACTATGAAGAGCCTACCCAGCCGCTGAACCCGAATCTGTTCAGCACTATTTCGAGCAAGACGGACATTCCCCTCGCCAGCGGCGAGCGCATATTCAGCCGCTGGGGCTTCAGACCGTTCTTCGAAAACAGGAGCCTTTCCATCATCCAGCCGGATGTATGCAACACCGGCGGTATCACCGAAGCAAAAAAGATCTGTGATATGGCGCATGTGTATGACATCGGTGTGCAAATGCATATCTGCGGCGGACCGATATCCACGGCTGCGACGCTGCAGATAGAAGCCGCAATTCCCAATTTTGTTATCCACGAGCATCACCAAGGCGCTATTATTCCGGAAAACATCGCGACCTGCAAGTACGATTACCAGCCGGTAAACGGTTATTTTGAGGTGCCGGAACTGCCTGGCATCGGCCAGGAGCTGACGGAAGAAGCGATAGCCGCGGCGGAGAAGATCACTGTATCCGGAAAGCCGCGCTTTGACTAAAAATACAGGGAGGCTCAAACGTGAAAAAAAGAGAGAATTTCGTTGGAAAGATCAACGCGTACCTGAACACCGTCCTCGAAAATATTCAGGTCGTGACGATCATTCTGGCGGCAGTAATGGTAACGCTGGACGTGCTGATGCGGGCGCTGTTCTCCAAGCCCATTTCAGGCACTTCCGAATATGTCGGGTATATCATGATCCTTGCCAGCTTTTTCGGCCTCGGCAGCTGCACAGCGGACCGCTCACACCTCAAGGTCGACCTTGTGGTCCAGCTTCTGCCCGAAAAGCATCAGGTCATAAACGACATGATAAACTCTGTTATCGTTGCAGGCGTCGGCGCGCTTATGCTGTATGCGAGCATAAACCAGGGAATCATCACCTATGGGCTCAAGACCAAGGGGACCTTCTCGGGCGTTCCTAACTGGCCGTTTTATCTGCTGATGGGGCTTGGGTATCTGCCGGTCCTTCTCGGCGCGGTAAGCAACTTTATTGAGGATATCCAGACGCTCGCAGCACTCAGGGCCGAAAAGAAATAAAGGAGGCGGAAAGAATGAGTAATGTAATATACGGTGTCATTGCCGTTATCTTGCTGCTGGTCATGATTTTCTATAAGATCTGGATCGGTGCAGCCCTTGCCGCGATCGGATTTATCGGCTACGCAATAATCTACAGCGCGGATAAATCGCTCATAATGGTCGCCTCGGAAGCCTTCTCTCAGATAGGCAACTACTCTTTCGCGACCGTCATCCTTTTTACCTACATGGGCTGTATAATTGCCGGTACCGGTCTTGGCGATGATCTGTTCAAGACCGCGGATAAATGGATGGGCAGGCTTCGCGGCGGCGTCGCGATAGCGTCAACGGTTTCGTGCGGCATATTTGGAGCGGTTTGCGGAAGCTCTACGGCATGCGCGTTGACGATGAGCAAGATCGCTTATCCGGAAATGCACAAAATGAAATACGACGACAGCCTTTCTGCGGCGACGGTCGCGGCCGGCGGCACTATAGGCTTCATGATCCCTCCGAGCATCGGCTTTATAATGTACGGTCTTATCACGGAAAATTCCATTTCAAAGCTGTTCCTTGCGGGAGTCATGCCCGGCATCGTTCAGGTCATTCTCTATATTCTGGTAATAGCTGTCCTTGTGCGCAAACGCCCCGATTGGGCGCCGGATAACTCCGCAAGAGTTGTTACCATGAAGGAAAAAATCGCCTCGCTTAAGACGACATGGCCCATACTTGTGCTGATACTTGTCATTGTCTTCGGCCTTTACGGCGGTATATTCACGGCAACGGAGGCAGGCGCTATCGGTGCGGTCTCGGCATTGGTGCTCGCGGCGGTCACCGGAAAGCTCAGCAAGAAAAATCTCAAGAGTGTCACTGTCGACACGGCGAAAACCACCGGTCAGGTCGTGCTCCTCCTTGTAGGTGCCTACATCTTTTCACGCTTCCTCACGATCACGAGGCTGCCTGAGCGCATGACGGAGATCGCGATGGGCATCAGCTCTCCCGTTCTTCTCATTTCCGCGATCTGCCTGCTGTATATAATCCTCGGGATGTTCCTTGATATCTACGCCATAACCATCCTCACGATTCCGATCCTTTACCCGATCTCCGTCGCAGCGGGCTGGAACGCGATATGGTTCGGAGTAGTCCTTGTCAAGCTCATGCAGATCGGCATGGTCACCCCGCCCTACGGCACCAATCTTTTTGTGACCTCGTCAGCCACGGGGGTCCCTCTCAAGCAGCTGTACAAGGGCTCAGTCCCGTTCCTCCTTGCGGATATTGTCCATTTGATCCTCATAATCGCGATACCTCAGATGTCGCTTATGCTTGTGTGACATAAAACTGCTTGTGCAGGTTTGTGATAAAACGTAACATAAAAAACAGAAGGAAAGGAAATAACACAAAATGAAAAAAGTAATCGCGCTCATCCTTGCTCTGGCAATGGTTTTTGCCCTTGCCGCCTGCGGCGGCAGCACATCCGCGGCTCCCGCTGCCGAAGCGAAGACTGACGGGGCCGCGGCTCCCGCTGCCGAACCTGTCGTTCTCACCTTCGCGGCGCACTTCTCCAACACCATCAAGCTCGGCGAGACCATCAGCAAAGCAAAGGAGATCCTTGAGGAGAAGTCCGGCGGCACCATGACTCTTGATATGTACTTCAACGAAGCGCTCATGAAGCAGAGCGACACCTTCGTCGGCGTCGGTCAAGGCATTGCAGATATCGCCTATATCCCCTCGCAGAACCTCAGCGATGTTGACATGGCTGGCATTTTCAAGATCCTCTACACTACCGGCGCGCTGGATACCTATACCATGACCGACATTTACCGCGGCGCTCTGGAGAATACTCAGCTTCAGGATAACCTCGCAGACTTTAATCTGCACTGCCTTGTTGCCCGTGCCCTCGGCGGAAAGCAGCTTTGCACCAGCAAGGTCCAAGTCAAGACCCCCGATGACCTTAAGGGTATGAATATCGGCGCGAACGGCAACGATTCCTATTTCTTCTCCGAGTGCGGCGCCGGTGCGGTCGCTCTGTCTAATGCCGATTATTATACCGGTCTGAGCAACGGCCTTGTCGGCGGCATCACCAACCACTATGTTTCCATAGTCACCTATAATCTCAGCGAAGTCGCAAAGTACATAACCGAGTTCGGCAGCGGCCTTGAGGTCGCGGCAGAGACCTACATGATGAATCTTGATACATGGAACAGCCTGACCGAAGAACAGCAGAAGTGGGTCACCGAGACCTTCACAGAGATCAGCGACATGATGCAGGAATCTGATGCGGCTGACCTCGTCGCGGACCGCCAGCTCTGCATTGACAGCGGCATCGAGGTCTATACGCTCACCGATGACGAGCTTGCAGCCTTCGCACCTTACATGGAAAAGGTCAACAACGACTGGATCAAAAAGGCAAGCGACGACGGCTGGGATGCGCAGGGCGCATACGACTATGTCATGAACGCGGTCATCGCGGCCAAAGGCTGAACACAGGTTCTCAGACAAATCACAGGGCGCGCTTTGCTGTGCGCCCTGTAAGGAATATAAGAGGAGGAGAATTTTGAATCCATATTACCCCCATCTTTTTGAACCCATAACGATAAGACATATAACATTCCGCAACCGCATTTTCTCAACGCCGAACTGCATTTTCGGGGAGAACTCCGGAAATGTGGCCTTCTTTGAAAACAAAGCCAAGGGCGGTGCTGCGGCGATTACGCTCAGCGAGTCCGCGGTCAGCCCAAAGTATGATGTTCAGGACCCCGGCTTCGGCATGAGCCTTGCCCACCGCAATGCCTCCAACAAGGCGCGTCTGGGCGATATAACTCTGGCGATAAAGGCCTTTGGCGCAGTGCCGAGTATAGAACTGAACCACCACGGCATGAATGCGCGCCCGAACAGAAGCGCCGGGGTGAACCCGATAGGACCCACCGGCGGGATACGCGAGCGCGACGGCGTCGAAATAATAGAGATGGACGAAGCTCTCATCGAAGAGGCTATCGAGGATTACGCAGTGTCGGCGTCTTTCGCGCAGCGCTGCGGCTTTGAGATGGTCATGGTCCATCTCGGCCACGGCTGGCTCCCGGCTCAGTTTCTTTCTCCGAGAACAAACAAACGCACCGACCGCTGGGGCGGCAGCCTTGAAAACCGCGCACGCTTCAGCGTAGAGGTTCTCAAGCGCATCCGCGAAAAATGCGGCGAACGCTTCATCATCGAGGCCCGCATCACCGCGGACGAATGCATTGAGGGCGGCATTAAGCCGGAAGAGGCATGCAGATTTGCCGAGATCATTCAGGACTATGCCGATCTTATAAACGTCTCCTTCGGCATACATGACGACCGTTCCACCGTCGGCGAAATGATCCCGCTCTCAGGCTTTGTTCCGACAGGGTCACATGTTGAACTGGCCGCGGAGATTAAAAAGCGCGTTCATATTCCTGTCTCTGTCGTGAGCGGCATCAACACCCCGGAGTTTGCCGAAAAGATACTTGCCGAGGGAAAGGTCGATATCATTTCGATGGGGCGCGCGCTTATCGCGGACCCCGAGTTTCCGAACAAGGCACGTCACGGTCATCCCGAGGATATCGTCCACTGTATGCGCTGCAACTACTGCATCTCCGGCTTTGCCTTCGATCCGCCTCCCTGGGGGCAGAATATGCAGTTCGGCTGCGCTGCAAACCCCAAGATCGGAAGAGATCTTATGCTTGCCCGCATGAAGGAACCGGAAGCGCCGCGCAGAGTCGTCGTTGTCGGCGGTGGCCCCGGCGGCCTTAACGCGGCAATAACGGCGGCGGAGCGCGGACATAAGGTAACTCTCCTTGAAAAGAGCGGCGCGCTCGGCGGGAACCTGAAGATCATGGAATGTGAGCCGAAGAAAAAGGACATGGTGCTCTACCGCGACTATCTCGTCCGTATGATAGAGAAGAACAAGGTAGAGGTTCATCTGAACACCCCGGCTACACTTGAGACTGTCAGGTCCTATGCCCCTGATGCGGTTATTTGTGCGGTCGGCTCGAACATTTTTATTCCTCCGATAAAAGGTGTTGAGCGCGACAAAGTCCTGACTTTCATGGACGCTTTCTACAAGCCGGAAACGATCGGCAAAAACGTCATTATCGTAGGCGGCGGGATCGTGGCCTGCGAAGCGGCGATCTGTCTTGCTGACCACGACGCGGAAAGAAAGATACTGCTTGTCGAGATGCGCGATGTCCTTTGTGACCCGAACTATGTGTATCACTATAACACAATGATACCTTATCTCAATAAGCACCCGCAGATAGATTACCGCGTCAGCACCAAGTGCGTTGCGGTGACCGATCACAGCGTGACCGTTGAGAAAAACGGCAAATCAGAGATACTGACTGCCGACTCGATAGTGTTCGCCACCGGGCTTACCCCCAACAGAAAGCTCGTCGAAGAGCTGCGTGATTCCGCGATAGATTTCTATCCGATAGGCGACTGCGTGAACGCCACGTGCATCCGCGATGCAACAAGAGCAGGCTTTTTCGCAGCGATGAATATTCTCTGACCGCGAAAAGACAAAACGTCCTTATGCTGTTCGGCATAAGGACGTTTTGCTGTCGGACCGTCAAAAAAGTTCATATTTTACTCTTACGTCAGTCTGCTTATGTTTGCTTTTTCTGCTCTGGGAGCTTCATTATTTTTGGATCAAGATGGGCGATCGTTATGCGTTTGGCCTTGGCAAAATCACCGCTTTTAACAGCGTCATACAGATCGTAATGGCTCATTATAAAGCGTTCGATATTGGCGGTGTTGGTTGTGTCTATCCTGTTGAAATACCAGCGGGAGACAAAGTTCGTGCATATCTGCCGCTTTATCGCTTCCTGCGCGGCCTTGTATATCAACGGATAAAGAAGGTTCCCGCTGATCTCGCACATGGTGAGGTGGACCTTATAGTCCAGATCGACGATCGTTTTCTGCTCGTCCTCGCCGAAATCCGTGATCCCGTGCATATAATTGGCAAACTCCTCGCATGCGTCGTATAGCCGCTGAAGATCATCGGCCGAGGCGTTAAGTATTGCCAGACGCACACACTCCGTATCGATCAGCCTGCGGAAATCGCTCACATCGTTGAGCATCTGCGGCTCCGTTACAAGCGACGACACGGTCTGCAAAAGACGGTCATTATCACGCTTTTTTACGAAGCTGCCCTCACCGTTTCTGGTTTCAACGTAATCAAGCGCGCTGAGTCTCGCGATCGCTGCGCGGACGGTAAGGCGGCTCACACCGTACTTCTGAGCCAGAGCCGATTCGGACATCAGCTTCTGACCGGGTTTATAATCACCGGACTCAAGCTCCTCTCGGAGAATGTTGAAAAGTTGTTCTGCAAGCCCGTCTCTGCGAACTACATTCTTTGTCATATGATTACCTCTGCTAACGTCGCTTCCTGTATTATAGGTATCTAAGTATAATGATACTACACATTTACGGATAATTCAACCATTTATTGATGCATTTTTGGCAGAAAAAGCAGGGCGGTGCGGATGTTAAATAATTATGTACACAGCATATACCATTATGGACAATTTTCGACGCATGGTTTATAATTATCTCTCCAAAGCAATGTATAAAGGAGCGATCCGAAATGTCAAAAGGAAGAATCAAAGCTGTTTTGTTCATCATAGTTTTTCTGCTGGTCATTGCAGTTGCGGTAAATCTGCTTATGGACATGCAGAGCGAGAAAAAGGCCGAGGCGACGCCGACGAACGACCCCTATGCGAATACAGTCACGCCGAGCGTTGATATGCAGCCCGCTTTAGAGACTCCCCAGCCGACCCCGGCGATAGTGCCGTCCGTCGCGCCTACCGCGACGCCGACGCCCGCAGCGCCGGTGCCGACGGCCACGCCTACGCCTGTACCCACCGCAACCCCGGAACCCATCCAGCCCGTTATCCCGCAAGGCGAGGTCATCGGCTCGGGCAGCTTCACTTCTGATACCGGCACACCGCTGAACCTCCGCGCCGACTGGACGGCGACGGTGCTCGACTCTGAGCGTGTCGAGGTCACGGTGAATGTCTATCTCGTATCCTATCAGATCGAGGTGCGCGAGCTTTATAACGCCGTCAACGTCAGCGTCGGCGACCAGTACGCCTCAGCGGACTCCCCGGCGATAAAGTGGGAGAACAACACGCGCCTTGAGACCCTGCTTGCCTCCACAGTGCATACGCTGAGCCTGCCCTCCGGCAGCAGCGCCAGCTTCCCCCTCGCGGCGCAGTACCAGTTCGGCGGCACCTACAGCAAGGTGGAGCTGCCGGTCATCGAGTGCGGCGGCACGATAGAGCTCAGCAGATGAGAACGCAGGAGCAGGTAAATGAGATAGTGCGTCTGCTGATGGCGGAGTACCCATTGGCGGACTGCACGCTCGATTGGAACAAGGCCTATGAGCTGCTGTTCTCGGTGCGCCTTGCGGCGCAGTGCACCGATGAGCGGGTGAATAAGATAACACCGGCGCTGTTTGCGCGCTTCCCGACGCTTGAGGCCTTTGCCGAGGCGGACGTCGCGGAAGTTGAGGAGTATGTGCGCTCCTGCGGCTTCTATCATTCCAAGGCGCGGGACATCGTTGCCTGCGCGAATGTGCTGCTGGAGAAATACGGCGGGGAGCTGCCGCGCACGATGGAGGAGCTGACGGCTCTGCCCGGCGTCGGGCGCAAGACCGCGAACCTCATCCTCGGCGACGTGTTCAAGGTCCCCGGCTCCACGGTCGTGGACACGCACTGCATCCGCATTTCGAATCTCCTCGGCCTTGTGGATGACCTCAAAGATCCGGTGAAGATCGAGATGGAGCTGAGGAAGATACTGCCGCCCGAGCACTCCTCGGACTTCTGCCACTGTATAGTCCTGCACGGCAGGGCCGTGTGCATTGCGAGAAGGCCGGAGTGCGAAAGGTGCTGCGTCAGGCACCTGTGCCGGCACTATTCGGGTTGATAACTAATACATAGGGAGATAACAGAATGAAAGCAATAGTCAGCGTGTTCGCGAAGGACAGCAAGGGCATCACCGCATACGTCACCTCGCTGCTTGCCCAGAAGGAGATAAACATACTCGATATCAGTCAGACTCTGATGCAGGAGTATTTCGCAATGATAATGCTTGTCGACCTTGCCGACTGCACCCTGCCCTTTGATGAGCTGATCCGCTTCCTCAAGGAAAAGGGCGAGGAGCGCGCGCTCGATATCCATATCCAGCGGCAGGACATCTTTGAAGCCATGCACAGGATCTGAGGTGTCCCATGAGCTATCTCTTCAACAGCAGTGAAATTCTGCAAACCATAGACATGATAAACCAGCAGCACCTCGATGTGCGCACGATCACCATGGGCATAAGCCTGCTTGACTGCGCAAGCGAGAGCATGGACGAGTGCTGCCGAAAGATATACGACAAGATATGCCGCTGCGCGGGTAAGCTTGTCGAAACCGGCTGCGCCATCGAGCGGGAGCTGGGCATACCCATTGTCAACAAGCGCATCTCGGTAAGCCCGATATCGCTCGTTGCCGCTGCGTGCCGGGAGGAGGATTATACCCCCGTTGCCCTGACGCTCGACCGCGCCGCGCACGAGACGGGCGTGAACTTCATCGGCGGCTTCTCGGCGCTTGCGCACAAGGGCTTTACGAAAAGCGACCTGCGTCTTATCAACTCCATCCCCGCCGCGCTCACGCAGACGGAGCTTGTCTGTTCGAGCGTGAACCTCGCCTCGACGAGAGCGGGCATAAACATGGACGCCGTCGCGCTCATGGGCAGGATAATAAAGCAGACCGCGGACATTGACCCGATGGGCTGTGCAAAGCTCGTCGTATTTTCTAACGCCGTTGAGGATAACCCATTTATGGCGGGGGCGTTCCACGGTGTCGGCGAACCGGAGACGGTCATAAACGTCGGTGTGTCCGGCCCCGGCGTCGTCGCCCACGCACTCAAGCAGTGCAAGGGCGAGAGCTTTGACGTCGTGGCGGAGACGATAAAAAAGACCGCCTTCAAGATAACGCGCATGGGCGAGCTTGTTGCGCAGGAGGCCTCGCGCCGTCTCGGTGTGCCCTTCGGCGTGGTCGACCTCTCCCTTGCTCCCACTCCCGCGATCGGCGACAGCGTTGCTGAGATACTGGAGATAATGGGGCTTGAAAAATGCGGCACGCACGGCACGACCGCTGCCCTCGCGCTCCTCAATGACGCGGTCAAAAAAGGCGGCGTCATGGCCTCGAGCCATGTCGGCGGCCTGTCCGGTGCGTTTATCCCCGTGTCCGAGGACGCGGGCATGATCTCCGCCGTGGAGGACGGTATGCTCTGCATCGATAAGCTCGAAGCAATGACCTGCGTCTGCTCGGTCGGGCTCGACATGATCGCCGTCCCCGGCGACACGAGCGCCGATACCATCTCCGCTATCATTGCCGATGAGGCAGCTATCGGCATGGTCAACAACAAGACCACCGCCGTGCGCATCATCCCGGCAAAGGGAAAGACCGTCGGCGATACGGTAGACTTCGGCGGGCTTCTCGGCTCGGCGCCGATAATGCCGCTGCATGACGGCAGCGCCGCGGAGTTCATCGCCCGCGGCGGGCGCATCCCCGCCCCGCTGCACAGCCTCAAGAACTGAGCTTAGACGTTGGCAAGGGGCAAAGGAGAAACATGGAAAAGAAACTGATGCTCATAGTAAACCCTGCGGCGGGACGCGGCGGGTACAAGGTGAATTTTGCCGAAGCGCTGCATACGCTCGACCTCGGCGGCTACAGGACGACGCTGTTCTTCACCTCCGGGCGCGGGGAAGCGACGGAGTTTGCCGCGCGCCATGCAGGGAACTTCGATACCGTCGCCTGCATCGGCGGGGACGGTACGCTCAGCGAGGTTCTCGCCGGGCTCATGCAGCTCGACTCTCCGCCCCCTGTCGGGTATATGCCCATGGGCACGGCGAACGACGTTGCAACGACGCTCGGCCTGCCGAAGAACGACACGGTCGGCGCGGCGCGCAGGATAGTCCACGGCACGGCGCACCCCTTTGATGTCGGCGGCTTCGGGGATGATAAATACTTTGCCTATATCGCGGCCTTCGGCGCGTTCACCGAGGTGAGCTACGCCACCCCGCAGGATCAGAAAAAGCGGCTGGGTCACCTGGCCTATGTGCTCCAGGGCGCGCAGCAGCTCGGTAAGATAGAGAGCTATAATACCCGTGTCGAGTATGACGGCGGCGTTGTGGAAGCGGATCTTCTCTACGGCAGCATGTCAAACTCCACCTCGGTCGCGGGCATAGTCCGTCTGCCGAGCGAGATGGTCTGCCTTGGCGATGGGATGAGTGAGCTCGTGCTGGTGAAGAACCCCGGCAGCGTCGCGGGCTTCGGCGAGATCGTCGAGAGCGTGCTGTCCCAGCGCTTTGACAGCGAAAACCTCCTCATTCTCCACACCCGTCAGGCGCGGTTCATCTTCGATAAGCCGGTGTCATGGACGCGCGACGGCGAGGCCGGCGGCGAATATCAGGACATCACGCTCAAAAATTATGAGTGCCCTGTGCAGATGATCTTCTGATTTTCCCGGAAAACGCAATTAAACCTTGCAATATCCGACCATAATATATATAATAATGCAGCACCGGTTTTTGCGGAAACCAGTGCTGCTTTTAAAAATATGCGTGCCCAAAGGCACAAAGAAAGGAAGAGCGCCAAATGAAACGTCAGAAAATTTCCGGCATCTTTGCCGATGCAGAAGCCCTCGGCGGCCAGAGCATGACAGTCTGCGGCTGGGTCAGGACCGTCCGCGACATGAAGAACTTCGGGTTTATCGAGCTTAATGACGGTAGCTGCTTCAAGTCGCTGCAAGTCGTATTTGAGAGGAGCTCACTGAATAATTACGAAGAGATCGCAAAGCAGAACGTAGGCGCTGCCCTTATCGTCCACGGCACGCTTGTTCTCACCCCGGAGGCAAAGCAGCCCTTTGAGCTGAAAGCCGATGAGATCACCGTCGAGGGCGCGTCCACGCCGGACTATCCCCTCCAGAAGAAGCGCCACAGCGTGGAGTTCCTGCGCACTATCCAGCACCTCAGACCGCGCACCAATCTCTTCTCCGCCACTTTCCGCGTCCGCAGCGTCGCGGCGCAGGCAGTGCATGAGTTTTTCCAGCAGCGCGGCTTCGTGTACGTCAACACCCCCATCATCACCGGCTCCGACTGCGAGGGCGCGGGTGAGATGTTCCGCGTCACCACGCTCGATCTCAACAACCTCCCCCTCAAGGAGGACGGCACTGTTGACGACAGCAAGGACTTCTTCGGCAAGCCGACGAGCCTGACCGTCTCCGGCCAGCTCAATGCCGAGAACTTCGCCATGGCTTTCGGTGATGTCTATACCTTCGGCCCCACCTTCCGCGCCGAGGTCTCCTATACCCAGCGCCACGCCGCCGAGTTCTGGATGATCGAGCCGGAGATGGCCTTTGCCGACCTCAACGATTATATGGACACCGCCGAGGCGATGGTCAAGTATATCATCAACCGCACCATGGAGCGCTGCCCGCAGGAGATGGAGTTCTTCAACTCCTTTGTCGATAAGGGCCTGCTTGAGAGACTGCATAACGTCGTCAGCAACGACTTCGGCCGCGTGAGCTACACCGAGGCGGTCGAGATACTCAAGAACAGCGGCAGAAAGTTCGAGTACCCCGTCGAGTGGGGCATCGATCTTCAGACCGAGCATGAGCGCTACCTGACCGAGGAAGTGTTCAAGAAGCCCATCTTCGTCACCGATTACCCCAAGGACATCAAGGCTTTCTACATGCGCATGAACGACGACGGCAAGACCGTCGCGGCGGCGGACTGCCTCGTCCCCGGCATCGGCGAGATCATCGGCGGCAGCCAGCGCGAGGAGCGCCTCGATATGCTCGAAAAGCGCATGGACGAGCTGGGACTCAAGAAAGAGGACTACTGGTGGTACCTCGACCTGCGCCGCTACGGCAGCTGCCGTCACGCGGGCTACGGCCTCGGCTTTGAGCGTATGGTCATGTACCTCACCGGCGTGAGCAACATCCGCGATGTGGAGCTCCACCCCCGCACGACCGGCAACGCCGACTTCTGATAAAACAATTCGCCGTTTCCCGGATGCTAAAAGCATCCGGGAAATTTTTTTGTAAGACAAAATACAAAATTGTTTGACAATCATCCAACGTTGAGTATAATAGATATAGTGGAAATGTATGGAGGATGAGGTATGGAGCCAATAAAAAGGGTGCCGATCGTCAGTCAGGTCGAGGAAAGCATCCGTGAAATGATCGAGAAAAAGGAATATAAACCGGGGATGAAGCTGCCGACTGAGTTCGAGTTCTGCCAGACCCTGCAGGTCGGGCGGGGCACGGTGCGCGAGGCGCTGCGTCTGCTTCAGGCAAAGGGGCTTGTGGAAATAAAGCCTGGCAGAGGCGCGTTCGTTGCGGAGAATGAGCCTGCGGACGCAAACCCCGTCGTGTGGCTTGTTCAGAACGAGAAAGAGCTGAGGGATTCCATCGAGATCCGCAACGCGCTCGAACCGCTCGCCGCACGGAAAATGGCCGAGAACGGCAGCGGGGACGCAATGCACGATCTCCGGCGGATACATGATGATTTTCTCAGCGCGATAGAAAACGGGGACGCGGATCGGATCGCCGAACTGGACGAGGGCTTCCACAGCCTGATCGTCAAGGAGAGCGGCAACCCACTGCTCCAGGAAATAAACATGCATCTGCGCCAGGGGATGCACACTTTCCGCAGCAAGACCTTTACCGTTCCGCAGAACGTGCGCAACGCCGTTGTACCGCACACGCGCATCCTTGATGCGATACTCCGGCGGGACGGGGAGTCGGCCGAGAAAGAAATGCGGAAACACCTGAAGATGGTTGAGGAGGACTTGGCCAGCAACATCAGGGTCTATACAGAAAACTGAATATAAAACTGAATATACATAAGCAGCTCGTATGGGGAAAACAACCAAAAACGAGCTGCTTTTTTTGGCTGAACTCCTAATTGAAAAAACGTGGGGAAAGTATATACTTAGTGTCAGATGTCATACAATTTGACAAAAGGGCTTATTCATCGGCTTTGCCCGTGCTGACTGTGCGGACAGAAAAGCTTCTATCGATTGCGTATGGAGGAAGAAAATATGCTCAACAATACTCTTAAAGAAAAAATGGCAAAACGTCCGGTGTTCGGAATGACTATTTACAGCAACTTCCCGCCGGTCATAGAGAACCTCGCGTACTACGGATTTGATTTTGCGTTTATCGATGCAGAGCACTGCCCCTGGGAGGTCACCTCTCTGCGTGAGGCTGTCCTCGCAGCGAGATTTGCCGGCATAAGCCCGCTGGTCCGTGTGACAAAGCCCGACATGATCGAGATCCGCAAGGCTTTTGAGATGGGCGCCGAGGGCGTTATCGTTCCCCATGTCAAGACTGCCGAGGATGTAAAGCTCTGCGTGAAGGCAGGCAAGTTCCCTCCCAAGGGCCGCCGCGGCTTTGATATGACCGTCCGCTCCGCACACTACGGCGTGGGCGTGAACAGCGCGGATTATATCCAGCACACCTTTGACACCGAGATGATAATCCCGATGGCTGAGGATTTTGAGTTCATGGACAATATCAATGAGATCCTCGCAGTAGAGGGCGTTGACGCAATTAACTTCGGACCTGCCGATTACTCCATGTCCACGAACCGCCCGTCCGGCTATGACATGAAGAACAGCGATACCGACGAAGTCCTCAGAAGCATCGTTGCGGCAGCCCGCCCCAAGGGCATCGGCGTCATGGCTCCGGCGCTCCCCACCAATGAGGAGACTATCAAGACGCTTATTTCAAAGGGCGTGAATATGCTCGTGTGCGGCAGCGATATTTACCATTGGCAGCGTTCCATTGAGAACGTGCTGAAGTCCGGCGTGGAAGAATATCTGAAGTAAACCTCGCGGCATAAAAAAGGTTATTCTGCTCTCAAGGAGAGCGGTAACATAAAAAAAGAAAAAAGGAGAAAACCAAGAATGAAGAAGATCGTGGCACTTGTCCTTGCTCTGTGCATGGTATTTGCACTGGCAGCATGCGGCCAGTCCGCTGCACCCGCAGCGACCGAAGCCCCCGCCGCCGATGCGGCTGCTGACGCTGCACCTGCAGCCGAAGAGAAAGTCGTCATCAAGTTCGGCTACACCCCCGGCGACCTCAAGCCCGAGGAATCCCGCGAAGTTTGCTACGCGACCACTTTCAAAGAGTACGTTGAGAGCCACAGCGACAGCATCACCGTTGAGCTGTACCCCTCCGACACTCTCGGCTCCGCTAACGACGTCGTCGGCGCGATCGCAGCCGGGACCGTCCAGATGGGCGTTTACGACTTCTCCCTCATCAACAACTACTTCCCTGAGACCATGGTATTCTGCATGCCCGGCGCATTCCTCAATAACGACGAAGTGAACGCCACTGCCGATACCGATTGGGCAAAGCAGCTGTTTGCAGATACCGCAGAGAAGACCGGTATCCACATCCTCTCCGTCGTCTCCGGCGGTATGCGCTGCTTCACCACCAAGGGCCACGAGGTCCGCACCGTTGCCGATGCAAAGGGTCTGACCTTCCGCGTCATGGACTCCGCTATCTATGTTAAGATGGTCGAGGCTATAAGCGCAAACGCAGTCCCGATGCCGGGCAGCGAAATGTACGTCGCAATGCAGAACGGTGTTGTTGACGGCCACGAGAACACCATCCCCAACATTCTTCAGGACAAGACCTACGAGGTTCAGGACTGGATCTGCATGGACGAGCACATCCCCTCCATGAGCGCTGTTTACTTCAACGAAGCTCTCTACCAGAGCCTGTCCGATGCTCAGCGCGCTGTCATTGACGAGGCTGCTGTTGAGGCACAGACCGCCGCACGCGCAGTTGTCGCCAACATCCTTGAAAACGGCATTGCTTCCCTCGAAGCAAACGGCATGACCGTTTACATCCCGACCGAGGAAGAGAAGGCAGAGTGGCACGAAGCTTACGGCCCTGCATGCGAAGCATATCTGCGCGAGCAGGTCGGCGATGAGATCGTTGACGAGTTCCTCGCCACTATTGCAGCAAACCGCAAGTAATCATCCCGATACCATATGGGCGGTTGGCTTTGCCTATCGCCCATATCTAACATCTGCAAGGGAGGGCTTTAACCGTGAAAACCCTGAAAAAGACATACTTTGTCCTCGACAAAGTGTCTAATATCATATGCAGGATCCTTGAAGCGATAATCGTTCTGCTGGTCGTCGTGAATGCTGCGGACGTTTTTCTTCAGGTGTTCAACCGCTATGTGCTTGTAAAAATATCCGATATTTCGGTAAGCTGGACCGAGGAGCTTGCGCGCTATTCCATGATATGGATCTGCTATCTCATGCTGGGGATATGCTTCCGCGAAGGCTCGATGGCTCAGGTCGATATAATATACAGCAGAGTTGGCCATGAGGGTCGTCTGATCATCTATATCATCACCCGTATACTGATGGCTGCTGTTATTTTTGTCGCTATAAAATACGGTCTTTATATCTGCAAGATCAAAATGATCTATAAATCCGCCATGCTCCAGGCGCCCGGTCTGCTGCTCTATTCCGCGCCGATCGCAGGCTCCGTGCTGGTAGGATTTGAAATGCTGACGGAAATCATCGGCGTTTTTGCCGGTGAGCTCACGCCGTTTGAAGCCGGCAAGAAGAGACATTTCCCGAGGCATGAAGAGCCGGAATCCGTTCAGGCTTCCGACATTAAATGGGAGGGGGAAGTCTGATGGCATATATGGCGCTCGTTCTTCTTCTGATCTTCATTGCGATAATGCTGCTCGGCATACCTGTCGGCTTCGGCATGGGTGCGCTGACTGTTATCGCCTTTGAGCTGCTTGGCGGCGATCTGTCGATGATACCGCAGAAGATGTTTGCCGGTATTGATACCTATACCTATGTATGCATCCTGCTGTTCATCCTGTCGGCTGATATCATGTCCGTTGGCGGCATAACCAATGCTATAGTTGTTTTCTGCGAAAAGCTGGTCGGACACATAAAAGGCGGCCTTGCGCACGTCAATGTTCTTGCCAGTATGCTCTTTGCGGGACTGTCCGGATCGGCAGCGGCCGACGCGGCTGGTCTCGGCCCGATCGAGATAAAGATGATGACGGACGGCGGCTATGACAAGGAATTTTCAAGCTGCGTGACTGCTGCATCGGCTATTATAGGGCCGATAATTCCTCCGTCCAACATTATGATAATATATGCCGGCTGTGTCGGCACTGTATCCGTCGGCAAGATGTTCCTTGCCGGTGCGATCCCCGGTATCCTGCTCGGCATTGCCTACATGATATTCTGCTACTGGATATCCGTGAAGCGCAAGTATCCCTGCCGGAAGACCAGAGCGACCTGGAAAGAGATAGGCCATGCCACATGGGAGACTCTGCCTGCTCTGCTCCTGCCCATAATCATCATGGGTACTATTACCCTCGGCATCTGCACCGCTACCGAGTCCAGCGCCATAGCGGTCATATACTCCACCATCGTCGCTGCCTGCAAGAAGAACCTCAGCATAAAGTCCTTCTGCCGTGCCTGCATCCGTTCGGCCAAGGCCGCGGCAAACGTGCTGTTCATCATTGCGATATCCTCTGCAATGGCATGGGCGGTCACGACTCTCGGCGTGGCACAGGCACTGACCAATTTCTGCGTGGCCTATATAAACAACAAAATCGTTTTCCTGCTGTTTGTGAACGTCCTGCTGCTGCTCATCGGTATGCTGCTCGACGCGTCCCCCGCGCTGCTGCTCATGGTTCCCATACTCTGGCCTGTCGCAAAGACGCTCGGTATCGACGCCATCCACTTCGGCGTCATGGTCTGCTTCAACCTCATGGTCGGCACGCTCACCCCGCCTGTCGGAATGATGCTGTTCATCGTTTCCAATGTGGGCAAGGTGAAGCTGTCTGTTATGTATAAGGGAATCCTGCCGTTTGTGGCCGTAGCAGTGGTCGTTCTGCTGCTGATAACCTATGTCCCGTCGCTTACGACGTGGCTTCCCGGAGTGCTTATGCCGTAAAGGCAGCGGAAAGAGAGAAACAAAATGCAGAAAAAGATTCTTATTGCAAAACCCAAGTATTCAAAATTCAGCCCCACCGGATACAGGATGCTCCTTGATAAGGGCTATTCCATTATCGAGACAGGGCTGGAGAGAGACTACACGCTTGAAGAGCTCAAAGCGCTTATCGGCGACGTTGACGGAGTGATTGCAGACTCCGAGCCCTGGTGCGAAGAGGCGATGGCCGCCGCGCCGAAGCTGAAAGTCATTTCACGCTACGGCACCGGGATGAACACCGTCGATACCGACGCTGCAAAGAAGCGCGGCATAGTCTGCACCAACTGCCCGGGAGTCAACGCCAATTCTGTGGCGGAGCATATCCTCGCGCTTATGCTCGGCGCGGTCAGGGATATCGTGAACCTCAACCGGGACACGAAAGAGGGAAAATGGAACCAGTATATTTTCCATGAGATCGCCGGTGCAACTGTGGGCATACTCGGCTTCGGCTTTATCGGACAGAGCGTCGCAAAGAAGCTGACGGGCTTTGACTGCACTGTCCTTGCCTGCGACCCGATGCCGGACTATGAAGCCGCCGAGAAGACCAATACCCGGATAACGAGCTTTGACGAGATAATCGAAAAGAGCGATATTATCTGCATCTGCGTTCCGCTCGTGGCCGATACATATCACTGGATCAATGCCGACAGCCTCAGCAGAACAAAGAAAGGCGTCATATTTGTAAGCGATGCCAGAGGCCCTGTTGTTGACGAGGCTGCCATGACGGAAGCGCTCAAGAAAGGCCAGGTCGCGTTCTTCGCGACGGACGTCTTTGAGCATGAACCGGCTACGCCGGAGAATACCCCGATGATGCTTTTGCCGAACGTGATCGCCACGCCGCATAACGGCGGCGAGACCTACGAGAACAGCGAGCGCTGCGGGATATGCACGGCTCAGCAGGTCATAGATGTTTTTGAAGGAAGAGAACCCTTTGGGAGACGCGCTTGAGTGCACGCCTGCCGGGACAATATTAAGGAGACTGCTGTATGACTAACAAAGAACTTGAAAACAAATGCAGGCAGATCCGCAGGGACATTATAAACATGACGGCTGACGCCGCATCCGGTCATCCGGGCGGCTCGCTGTCCGTCGTTGAGATCCTTGCGTGCCTGTACTATAACAAAATGCGCGTCGACCCGAAGAACCCGCACTGGGAAGACAGGGACAGATTCGTCCTCTCCAAGGGTCACTCGGCGCCCGCGCTGTATGCGGTGCTTGCGGACAAGGGCTACTTCCCCCGTGAGGAGCTGAAGAACTTCCGCCAGCTGCACAGCATCCTTCAGGGACATCCCGACGCCAAGAAGTGCCCCGGCATAGATGCGTCGACCGGCTCTCTCGGTCAGGGCATCTCCATCGCCGTCGGCATGGCTATCGGCGCAAAGCTCTCCGGCAAGGATATAAAGGTCTATACCGTCTGCGGCGACGGCGAGCTTCAGGAGGGCCTCGTCTGGGAGGCATCCATGGCCGCCGCAAACTACAAGCTCGATAATCTCACGGTCTTTGTCGACAACAACGGCCTGCAGATAGACGGCCCCAACGACAAGGTCATGGCGCTCGGCGACCTCGCAGCGAAGTTCGCAGCCTTCGGCTATAAGGTGATAGAAGTTGCCGACGGCAACGATATCGCTCAGGTCATGGCGGCGCTCGACGCAGACAGCGAAGGCAAGCCCAAGCTCATCCTCTGCCATACGGTCAAGGGCAAGGGCGTGTCCTTTATGGAAAATCAGGTCGGCTGGCACGGCAAGGCTCCGAACGCCGAGGAACGCGCAAGAGCGCTTGCGGAATTGGAGGATTAATATGGGCGAAAAGAAAGCAATACGAGTGGCATACGGCGAAGCGCTCGCCGCGCTGGGCGCGGAAAACGACAAGGTAGTAGCGCTGGACGCAGACCTTGCACACGCCACGATGTCCGCAACCTTTGCGGATAAGTTCCCCGAGCGTTTCTTCAACGCCGGCATTGCCGAGGCAAACATGATAGACATGGCGGCAGGTCTGTCCACCATGGGCTATATCCCCTTTGCCAGCACCTTTGCGGTGTTCTCCGGCCGTTGCTTTGAGCAGATCAGAAACGGCGTTGCCTATCCGCACTTCAACGTCAAGTTCGGCATGACCCATGCCGGCATAACCCTCGGCGAGGACGGCGGCAGCCATCAGGCGATCGAGGACGTCGCGCTTATGCGCGCAGTCCCCGGCATGACGATAATCGTCCCCTGCGATGCAAAGGAGACTTACAGCGCGGTCAAGGCCGCGGCCCAGATCGACGGCCCCGTGTACCTGCGCCTTGCGCGTCTGCCGTCCCCGGTGTTTGATGAGCAGATCCCCTTTGAGGTCGGCAAGGCCAACACGTTCAGAGAGGGCACCGATGTTGCGGTGTTCACCTGTGGCATCATGGTAGACGAGTGCCTGCAGGCAGCGGAAAAGCTTGCTGCCGAAGGCATAAGCGCCGCCGTTATCAATATGCACACCATAAAGCCTCTTGACGAACAGGCCGTTATGAAGTATGCTTCCCAGTGCGGGGCGATAGCCACCGTCGAGGAGCACTCCGTCATCGGCGGTCTGGGCGACGCCATAGGCGATGTCCTGCTGAGGAACCGCGTAGCTATCCCGTTCGAGAAGATCGGCGTGCAGGATCGCTTCGGCCAGTCCGGCAAGCCCGACGATGTGCTCAAGGAATACGGCCTCGATGTGGATTCTATCACCGAGAGCCTCAAAAAGTTTGTGGAAAGCAAGTAACAGCGGAAAGGCAATAATATGAAAATAGCTCTTATTAACGAGAACAGTCAGGCCGCAAAGAATGCGGCTATCGAAGCGGCGCTCAAGAAGGTAGTCGAGCCCATGGGTCATACCGTTTTCAACTACGGTATGTACAGCGCGAGCGACGATGTCTCCCTGACCTATGTCCAGTGCGGCATCCTCGCAGCTATCCTGCTCAACAGCGGCGCTGCCGACTATGTCATCACCGGCTGCGGCACCGGCGAGGGCGCAATGCTCGCCTGCAACAGCTTCCCCGGCGTGATCTGCGGCCATGTTGAGGACCCCGTTGACGCTTACACATTTGCACAGGTCAACGACGGCAACTGCGTTGCAATGCCGTTCGCCAAGGGCTGCGGCTGGGGCATGGAGCTCAACTGGGAATACACCTTTGAAAAGCTCTTCGGCTTCGGCAGCGGCAAGGGCTATCCCGCCGACAGAGTCGTCCCCGAGCAGAACAACAAGAAGATACTCGACTGCGTGCGTGAGATCACCATGAACGATCTGATCGCCTCCCTCAAGGCTATCGACAACATGGGACCCAAGGACGGCATCACCAATTGCGAACACCTTGTCACCAAGGCAGTCGCCGCACCCGGCTTCAAGAAGTATTTCTTCGAAAACTGCAAGTGCGATGCGATGAGAGCCTACATCGAAGAGATAAGCAAATAATCCGTTTTATAAAAAATGCAGCGTCTGAAAATCAGACGCTGCATTTTTATACGCTCTTCCACAGCCTTATCACCCCGCGATCGTTGAGCTGCTGGACTGTCACAAGCAATATCGGGAACAGCAGCATCCCCCACACGCCGCACACGCGCCAGCCGACGTATATCGCCGCGAGCGAGGCGATAGGGTCAAGACCGATCTGATCGCCGAGGAGCTTTGCCTGCGTGCAGCTGCGCACGAGGTTGACGAACGCCCAGCATATGATCAGGCCGATCGCTCTGCCGGTATTGCCGAGCAGCAGGCAGAAAATCGCCCACGGCACCAGCACTACGCCTGTGCCGAACACCGGCAGCGCGTCTATCAGCGCGGTCACGGCGGCGATGCCGAGCGCGCCGCGCACGCCGAGCAGCAGGAACGCAATGAGCAGCTCTATGAAGGTCATCGCCATAAGTATGAGCTGGGCGCGCATAAAGCCGCCGAAGCTGCCGCGCAGGTCGGCTCCCAGCCCCTCAAGGCGCTGGCGGAAGCCGGAGGGGAGCTGCGCGAGGATAAAGGCGTTTATCTTCGGGAAAGCTGCGGAGATGAAATAGGTGCCGATCCCCGCTGTCACGATGAACAGCAGCGTATCGGGGCTTGCCTGCGCCGTGCGGGAGAGGAAAGCGATGGCCTGCTTCGATATTGCCGCGGGCAGGGAATAAAGCATGTCCCCGATGGATGAGGCCGCCGTCTCAAGATAAGCCGCCGTGCCTTCCGGGGCGCTGCCGATGTAGTCCATGGCGCGGTTTTCAAGCTCCAGCAGCTTCTGCTCAATGAGGCTCATAAGCCCCGGTACGCTCTGCATGAACTCTGTGACTGTGCCGACGCCCTTGAGTACGAGCGAGGCCGCCGCCCACAAAAGCAGCGCAAGCGTCAGCAGTACGCACAGCGCCGCCGCCGCGCCCCGTCTCCAGCCATGCCGGGAGAGATAGCCCACGGGCTTTTCCAGCAGCGCCGCCAGCAGATAGGCTGTTATGAACGGCGCCGCCCACGGCAGTATGAAGCGCACGCACAGCCACACGAGGCCGACCGTCCCCGCCGCGTACAGCAGCAGCGCAAAATATCCTGCGAGCTTTTCCTGCATTTCCTCACCTCCCGCCGATTTTTCTCCCGGTATTATTTGCCATTTATACCGTTTTTTATTCATCGAACCCCCGGCCGCGGCGCTGTATATAATGGATTGGGCCGGTGCTTTCTGTGCCGTGCCCGCACAGTAATCTGCGGCACTGGAGGAAAAGAAATGCTTATAGTGCAAAAATTCGGCGGCAGCTCCATAGCAGACGGAGACAGGCTGCGCCGCGCGGCAGGCATTTGTATGCGGCAGCGGCTGAACGGGAACGAAGTTGTCGTCGTAGTCTCGGCAATGGGCGATACTACCGACCTTCTTGCGGACAGGGCGCGCGTGCTTGGCGGCAAGCCCTCCCCGCGTGAGATGGACGCACTCATCACTACCGGAGAGCAGCAGTCGGCGGCGCTGCTCGTCATGACAATGGAGAGCCTTGGCATACCGGCGGTATCCCTTGCCGGGTGGCAGGCGGGGATATATACCGACTGCCGCTATGGCGACAGCGACATACGGCTCATCGCGCCGGTGAGGATAAGGGAGGCGCTCAGCCGCGGCAGGGTCCCGGTCGTGACGGGCTTTCAGGGCGTATGCGCCGCGGGGGATATAACGAGCCTCGGCCGCGGCGGCTCGGACACGACGGCGGTCGCCCTCGCCGCGGCGCTTGAGAGCGACTGCTGCGAGATCTACACCGACGTCGACGGCATATATACTGCCGACCCGCGCCTGATACCGGACGCGGTGAAGCTCGACGCGATAGATTACCGGGATATGCTCGCCCTTGCCGAGGCAGGGTCGCAGGTGCTCCACGCAAAATCCGTGGAGCTTGCGATGGCAAACTCAGTTGTGATACATCTGCTCTCGTCGTTTACCGACGCGCCCGGCTCGCAGGTGCGCGCACTGCGCGACGGCAGTCGCCCCGACTTTGCCGGGATAACGCGCAGCCGCACCAGCGGTGAAATAAGCCTTGCCGGCAAGGCGGCGGACGCCGCGGCGCTGTCGCGGGCGGTGCTGCTGCTTGCAGCGGAGGGGATAGAGGTGCTCTCCGGCAGCGTCGGTGACGGGAGAATAAGCGTCCTTGTGGGAGAAGCGGAGCAGCCGCACGCCATGCAGCTTCTGCACAGAGAGATGATTTTGGGGGCGTTGAAATAGAACCCGGCGCTGCAAGGAACTTTCCTTGCAGCGCCGGGTTTATAATAACGTATCAGAAGTAGAACCAGTAGTACCCGCCATAGCGTGCGCGGTAGAGACAGTATATGCCGGCCGCGAGGTGCCCCAGCAGCAGGACGATGCCGAGCACCGCTTTCCATGCGCTGCCGCGGTTTTTCCAATCTGTGCCCTGTACCAGACGCATCAACAGCGCGATCGATACGGAGAACAGGATCGGATAGAGCGCAAGCCCGCCCCAGTCAAAGTTGCCGTCGTTCGCGCGAAAGCCCGTCTCGGTCAGGACACAGGCCTCGAGGATCGCGACGGCATCGCAGATCACGATGAGCCAGATGTGCTTCGCTTCGTTCTCTTTCGGCGCTTGCAGCGCGAGGGAATATACCGGCAGCAGCAGGCTGCGCAGGTACATTATGAGCGCCGAGAGCCCCGCCGTGCCGAGCAGCAGCCGAAACGCGACACCGGAGGAGGTGCCCGCAAAGTCTCCTGAGAACAGGACAAGATACTGCCAAATGCAGGCAAGCCCCGCCGGGACGACGGAGAGCCCGAGGATAACGTCGTTTTTGAAATACCGCGCGCGGTATTTTATGAAGTCGGCAAGCAGCATCACCGCAAGCATCGGGATAAACGCAAAGGCAAAGTTCGGCTTGAAGAGCGTCGCGATAAGGAAGCTCAGCGCCTCGCCCAGCCACGGGAGGAAGTCTATCCTGCCGTGCCGCTTATCCCAGCAGTCAAAGAAGCACAGGAAAACGAGCGGGATAAACGTACGGCTGAAGAGCACGGTCATGTTGTGGTAGACGTTGCCGTTATATACGCCGAGGTACATTTCCGTCTGATACCCGGGGATGATCCACGGGCCGCACAGCGCCGCGAGCACGGCGGCAAGAAACGCGAAGCTGCCATCAAGCTCCGGCAGGAGACGACGCACGAGCAGCCAGACCGTGAACAGCCCGACAACGTTATTCGCCGCAAGGCACAGGCTCAGGAGCGTCTGTCCGCGGTGCTCGCCGAAAGTACCGTAAAGGAAGCGGATGAGGTATGAGGATAGGCCGTAATCATTGTGCCCCATGGCGAGCTTCACATGGTTCGGTACGTCGGAGATCATGCCGTCAATGCACTCTATGTAGAATATCCTCTGCCAGTTATATGCAAGGACGCACACGAGGATCAGGCAGAAAACCCTGCACAGTATCACAGAAGTTCTTTTTGTTTTGAGCTGCACGGCCATCACCGCCTCCACCATTCAGATACCTTAGATTATAAAACAGCTTGCCGCTGTACGCAAGAAAAAAGGATGCGCGGGAAAACTTTCCGGCGCATCCTTTGCAAAACTCACATCAATGTCTGCCGCGATCCTGTTTGTTCTTGCCTGTGAACATGGACAGGAAGTCGACATTGCCTTTCTTTTGGAGCACGTAGACGCAGCCCGCAAGCCCTGCCAGAGCCAGCACCGCGACTATGAGCCCGACCTTTACCACCGCGCTCACAGGGTTGCTGCCGTTATCGTGACGGCCGGCCGAGGGGCTGGGCGATACCGCGCCGGGGCCGGCGGACGGAGACGCGGAGACCGCAGGCGAAGCCGACGGCGTGGGTGTGGGCGTCGGTGAGGGACTGGGTGACGCTGCGGCCTTGACGGTCACGTCAAAGGTGCAGGTGTACTGCCCGTATGCGACCGTCACGGTCTGCGTCCCGGCAGTCGTGAGAACCTTGGGCGAGCAGGAGAAACCGGAGGTGACCTCTTTCGTCCCCTTGTTGGTGACGACGCGGAGAGTGAGCCCTGTGCTGTCGAGCCTGTCGCCGACGGTGTACTCGACCTTCGTCGGGCGCGCCGCCACGGTCACGGTCTGGATGACCTCTTTTTCCTCAGCGACCTTTACCGTGAAGGTACAGGTCTTGCCGGCGTAGGTGACGGTTATGGTCTGGCTGCCGGCGGTGTTGAGCACCGTGGGCGAGCAGTCAAGCCCGGAGGAGATGTCAAAGTGCGTGTTCCCGGAGTAGGCGCGGATGGAAAGCCCCTCGGTCTCGAGATTGTCGCCGACCTTGTACTGCGTCTTCTTCGGCAGGGTGACAACGCCGATGCCGTCAACGACGGCTTCCTTGTTCTCGACCGTGACGTAGAAGTAGCACACCGCGCCGCCGTAGCTTATAGTCACGGTCTGCGTCCCGGCCTCATTGAAAACGCTGGGCGAACCGGTGTAGCCCTGAGAGACGATCTCACTGCTGCCGTTGTCGTAATTGACCTGAAGGCGCATGCCGCTGAGATTGAGCGCATCGCCTACCTGATACCGCGTCGTCGAGGGCATACCGTCAATGGAAATGGAGACAACCCTGGGCGTCGCCACGTTGACGACCATCGGCTCGCTCATCGCGCTGACGGAAAGGCCGTTATTCGTGTTCGTGACGCTGCAGGTATAGTATGTAGTACCGACAGCGGAGGTGTCGGGGGTGTAGACCGGATCGGTCGCGCCGTTTATGGGAATGCTCGTAAAGCCGACGCCGGTGTACCACTGATAGCTCAGGCTGCCGCCGTCCGTCGTCGATGCGCTGACGGAGAGCAGGACGCTGCTGCCGGGTGCACAGGTGACGTCCTGACAGGTCTGGATACTCGGCAGAGCGGGCGTGAGGTCTATCGAGCAGTTTATGGTGTAGTTCTCGACACCGCTGACCTGGATGGAGAAATCGTATTCTCCGGCTGCGGTCGCGGCTCCGCCGAGAAGGAGACGGCGGGTGCTGCCGCTGAAGTCGTCGACCAGCGTGCAGCCTGTGGGCAGATCGAAAGAGACGACCTGCGCCCCGGCGTCAACATTACTTATATAGCAGTTGAGAGTATCACCGGCGGTGTAGCTTCCAAGGGGGACGAACTCTTCGGCATAAGCGCAGGGAAGGACCGAAAAGACGACCAGCAGAGCAAGAGCCAGTGAAGTCAGGAATTTTTTCATAGTCAGAAGCAGATCCTTTCAAACACAAACATAAGACCTAAATCATGTTCATATTCAGGGAGAATAATGGCACAAAATCGGTCTTTTGTCAACATGGCAGATGTTAATTATGTTCCGTTCTCATTCTGATCCCGGAAAATCCCGGGAATAAATATATTTGTTGAGAACGGACCTTATATGTGCTAATATATAAAGCACCAGAGAGAGTATATCGACCGGCCCGCGCGGGTCGGCGGAGGAGGGGTATTATGGCTTTTACGCCGTGGTATAAGGAGATGTCCGTGTATCATATCTGGCCGCGCAGCTTCTGCGACGGAAACGGGGACGGCATCGGCGACCTGTGGGGCGTGCTGTCGAAGCTGGATTATATAAAGAGCCTGAACGTGGATGCGATCTGGTTTTCACCCCTGTACCCCTCGCCGAACGCCGATTATGGGTACGACATTTCCGATTATATGAACATCCATCCGGACTACGGCAATCTTGACGTGTTCCGCCGGGTGCTCGACGGCGCGCATGAGCGCGGCCTGCGGGTGTTCATGGATCTTGTCGTGAACCACAGCTCAGATGAGCACCCGTGGTTCAAGGAGAGCCGCAAGTCGAAGGACAGCCCTTACCATGATTATTATTTCTGGCGTCCCGGCCGCCGCGGCGGGATAAACGGGAAAAAGCTCCTGCCGCCCAATAACTGGACGAGCCTCTTCGAAGGCGGCGCATGGGAGTATGACAGTAGCTTAGACGAATTTTATCTGCATTTGTTCGCAAAAAAACAGCCGGATCTCAATATGGATAATCCCGCCGTGCGCGAGGAGGTCAAAAAGATCCTGCGCTTCTGGCTGGACATGGGCGTCGACGGCTTCCGCGAGGATGTTATCACCTTTGTCTCCAAGGCGCCCGGTCTGCCGGATGCGTACCCGAAGCTCCCCGCGGCAAACGGCATGAAGTATTACTCCAACCGCCCGGAGGTGCACGCCTATCTCAAGGAGTTCAAGCGCGATGTGTTCAATAATTATGACTGCTTCGTCGTCGGTGAAAGCCCGATGACCACGGCGGATGTCGCGCTCAGCTATGTCACCGAGGGGCCGGAGCACGTGCTCGATGAGATGATTGCCTTCTCGCACATGGAGGCGGACTGCTTTTATAACGAAGTCCTCCCCAGCAAATTCAATCTCGTGAAGATGAAAAAGGCCTTCACCGATTGGCAGCTCAAGCTCGAAGGGCGCGGCTGGAACGCTCTGTATATAGAGAACCATGACCATCCGCGCATCATCAGCCGCTACGGCAGCGAGAAGTACCATGATGAGAGCGGGAAGATGCTCGCCGCCATGTACATTCTCCAGCGCGGCACGCCCTTTATCTATCAGGGGCAGGAGATCGGCATGACGAATATCGCCCTGCCGCGGCTCGATATGTATAAGGACGTGGCGACGTTCAACATCGCCCGCATCGCCTCGAAGCTGCTTCCGAAGAAAACCGTCCTGAAGCTCATCCAGCGCGCGACGCGAGAGAACGCGCGCACGCCCGTGCAGTGGTCGGACGCTGAAAACGCCGGCTTCAGCACTGTCAAGCCGTGGTTCAGCGTGAACCCGAACTATAAGCAGATAAACGTCGAAGCACAGGAGGACGACCCCGGCTCGCTGCTGAATTTCTACCGGCGGCTGCTCGCTTTCAGGAAGAACAACGCCGTCGCGCTCTACGGCACGTATAAGGAATATGCTCCTAAGGACAAGAACTTCTATGTATATGAGCGCCGCTATGGGGGTAAGCGCCTGCTGGTGATATGCTGCTTTGCCTCGGAGTTCACGCGCTTTGACGCCCCGGAGGGCATCACGCTTGGCGATTGGACGATGGAGCTTTCAAACTATGACGGCTGCTTTGTCATCGGCAACGGCTTCACCGCGCGCCCCTATGAGCTGCGTGTGTACAGTCTGGGCTGAGGGGTAAGCGCATGATGACAACAAATGAAAATGCTTACGCCAAGCTCAATATATCCCTTGATGTTACCGAGCGCCGGGAGGACGGCTACCATGACATGCTCATGGTCATGCAGACCGTCTCGCTGTGCGATGAGGTGACGGTCACGCTCGACGAGAGCGGCCGCGTGCGCGCGCGCAGCAATCTGCGCTTCATCCCCGGCGACGAGCGCAACCTTGCCGTAAAGGCGGCGCTGTACTTCCTTGAGGAGACGGGGCACGCCGGGCAGGGCATGCTCATCGAGATAAACAAGCGCATCCCGGTCGGCGCGGGCATGGGCGGCGGTTCATCGGACGCAGCCGCTGTGCTGCGCGCGCTCAACCGCCTGTACGGCGATGTGCTCGACCGCGAGCAGCTGCGCTGCCTGAGCGAGCGCATCGGCTCGGACGTGCCCTTCTGCGTCTATGGCGGCACGGCGCTGGCCTCCGGGCGCGGCGAAAAGCTCGAAGCGCTCCCGGATATGCCGGATTGCCGCTTCATTATATGCAAGCCCGAATTTTCTATATCCACTCCGGAGCTTTTCAGAAAGCTTGACGAGATAAAGCTGCGCTGCCACCCCGATACGGCGGGGCTTGTCGAGGCGATCAGGCAGGGGCAGCTCGCGCAGATAAGCCGCCGTATGTATAATGTCTTTGAGGACGTTGACGACCGCCGCATGCGCACTGTCGCGGATATAAAGAGTATCCTGCTCGACCACGGCGCACTCGGCGCGGTGATGACCGGTACGGGCTCCGCGGTGTTCGGCGTGTTCGAGCCGGACAGGGACGTCTCCGCCGTGCGCGATAAGCTGCGCGCGGAGTACGGCTTCTGCGAAAGCGCCGCCTGTGTGGGCGCACTTTAAAAAGTTGGTTTAGATAGGAAAAAACCGTCAATACTGTATGTATCATTACATACGGTAAGGCGGTTTTTTTCTATGGATAAGAGCAGGTTTTTGAGGATATGGGAAATTTCGGCGCTCGTTTCGCTGTGCGTGTGCCTGTGCGCGGCGGTCTGGGCACAGGGGCGCAGCAGCGCCATCAGCGCGGATCTTGTGCGTCTGCACGTGCTCGCCGTCTCGGACGACGCCTATGAGCAGGCTCTCAAGCTGCGTGTGCGCGATGCCGTGCTTGAATACATCACGCCCCGGCTCGACGGCTCCGAAAGCCCCGCCGACGCCCGCGCGGTGCTGAGCCGCGAGCTTGACGGCATAGGCCGCGCCGCGGCCTCCGCGGCGGAGGGACGGCAGGTCACCGTCAGCCTCGGCACGGAGCTTTACCCCAGCCGCGAATATGAGGGCTTCACGCTCCCGGCGGGGAGGTATGAATCCCTGCGCGTTGTGCTCGGCGAGGGCGAGGGGCACAACTGGTGGTGCATCGTGTTCCCGCCGGTGTGCCTGTCGGCGGTGCAGTCCGAGCAGGTGGAGGAGGCAATGAGCGTCGAGGACTATGCCCTCATAACCCGGCAGGACGGCTATGAGCTGCGCTTTCGCACGGTCGAGCTGTGGGGCGAGCTGCTCGAAAAGCTGGAGGAACACGGCTGGATCGCCGCCGGGGACGAATAGTCTCAGCCGCGCCGCGGCGGATCGCCGCAGAACCTGACGGCCTTGCTCTTCTGCTGCTTACCCGGCATGAGCCCCGCGGGAGCCTTGGGCTTTGCGCGCCCCGCGCTCACGCGCTTCCAGACCTCCTCAAAGCCCTGGAGCTCAGAGGAAAAGTTTTTGTCCATTATATCATCTCCATATATTTTTCTCCGCCCTATTATATGCTTGCTCTTGCAAAGCCGCCAAAACTATGAGATAATTACGGCAAAGAGAACACTCCATATTAACTCTTAGGAGAGATGAAAATGCCGAGATTTTTCATGGCCGGTACCAATATTCTGGGCGGCATGGCGATAATGAAGGGGCGGGATGCCGAGCATGTGCGTGTGCTGCGTCTGCGTCCGGGCGAGGATATGATAATCTGCGACGGTCAGGGCACGGATTATAAGTGCCGCCTTGTCAGCGCCGATAAGGAGCAGGTCGAGGCCGAGGTCATCGAGGTCGTCCCCTGCCCGGCGGAGCCGAGCGTCAAGGTGACTGTGCTCTGCGGTCTGCCGAAGGGCGACAAGACCGACTATATCATCCAGAAATGTGTCGAAGCCGGCGCATATGAGATCATGTTCTTTGACAGCGAGCGCTGCATCGCAAAGCCCGAGAAGCCCGAGAAGAAGCTCGAGCGCTGGCAGCGCATCGCCGAGGAGGCGGCAAAGCAGTCCGGCCGCGGCATCATCCCGCAGGTGAGCTGGGCGGGGGACTTCACGGCTGTGCTCAATATTGCGGTGAAGAAGGACCTCGGCCTGTTCATGTATGAGACGGGCGAGCGCGAGAAGCTGGACGATGTCCTTTCCGCGAATAAGGATATCGCGACCGCCGCGATCATCACCGGCCCCGAGGGCGGCTTCGCGCAGTTTGAGGCCGACCTTGCGCGCGTCTGCAAGCTGCACATCTGCTCGATGGGTGAGCGCATCCTCCGCTGCGAGACCGCGCCCGTAGTCGCGCTGACAGCGACGATGTACGCCACCGGGAACCTGAGCTGAAAAACCGGACACCGAGAAAAAAGACGGAGCCTGCGCCGATGACGCGCAGGCTCCGCAAGTTAAATGAATGGATACCTTTAATTCTGTAATGCTCGCCCTCTCACTGACAGTGAGCATAGCTGCTGCCGTGTGCATGCTGCGCCGCCCCGCGGGAGCGGTGCCGATGGGCAGGCAAAGCAAAAACACATACCGTCTGTTCCTGCTGCTGATCCTCATTGCCGGCATTGCGCTGCGCGTGTGGGACTTCGGGAGCATCCCCGGCGGTGTGAATCAGGACGGGGCGATGGCTGCGGTCGACGCCAAGGCTCTCGCCGATTACGGCACCGACCGCTTCGGCACATGGCTGCCCTGCCACCTCTACGCCTGGGGCTACGGGCAGATGAGCAGCCTCATGTCATATCTGATCGCGCCGCTTGTGAAGCTCTTCGGCCTGAGCGTCGTGACCATGCGCATCCCGTCCCTGCTGTGCAGCATCGCCGGGGGCGTGTTCTTCTGGCTCTTCATGCGCGATGTTTTCGGCGAGCGCGCCGGGCTCATCGCGGCGCTGCTTGTCGCCATAAACCCGTGGCACCTGATTCAGAGCCGCTGGGCGCTCGACTGCAATCTTCTGCCGCATTTCTTCATGGGCGGGCTGTATTTCCTCAACCGCGGCCTGACGGAGAAGAAGCGCTTCCTGTACATATCCATGCTCTTTTTTGGCCTATGTATGTACTGCTACGGCATCACGATCTATACCGTCCCGCTGTTCCTCGTTGCGGTCTGCGCGTTCTATATGATAAAGAAGCGCGTCACGCTGCGCAACGCGGCCGTCTGTGCCCTCGTGTACCTGCTTATCGCGTGGCCGTTCATCCTCACCATGGCCGTGAACTTCTTCGGCTGGGACACGATAGAGCTGCCCTTCGTCACCATCCAGCACTTTACCGCCAGCGTCCGCGCGGGGGATATCCTGTTCTTTTCGGATAAGCCCATTGAGCAGCTTATAGCCAATTTCAAAAGCCTGCTGAATGTCACGCTCCTGCAAGTGAGAGACCTTCCGTGGAACGACATGGACGGTTTCGGCACAATGTATCTTTTTACCGTACCCTTCGCGATACTCGGTCTGTTCGGCTTTTTTAAGGGGAGGGGAGCCGATAACAAGTGGCTTGCGCTGTTCGCTCTGCTGACCGGGATATGGGTCGGTATAGTTACGAACGGCGTGAACGTCAACCGTATCAATATTATATATTACGCGGAGCTGATGTTCATCGCGCTCGGGGTATATTACGCCGTCACCGCGCTGCCGAAGCTCACGATCCCGACGGCCTGCGCGCTCCTGCTCTCGGGCGCGCTCATGGCGGGCACGTATTTCGGCACCTACGCCGAGAGCGTGAAGCACTATTTCTTCTATGGACTTGAGGACGCGATAACGGCGGCGGAGGACAGCGGAGCCGACCGGCTCTATATAAGCGCCGACCTGCAATATAAGGGCTATTATAATGTCAGCGAAGTTCTGACCCTGTTCTATGACGGCACGGACGCGCATTACTTCCAAGGCCTGACGGACGAGGATCACGGAAAAACTCTCCTGCCGTACAGAGAGCGGTTTCACTATCTTTCCCTGAGCCCCGAGCTTATCGAGGAGACGAAGGATAGCTCAGCCGCCTATGTCGGCACAGCGTCCGACGCGGCGCTCTTCGACCCGGCAGAATTTGACGTCATCATCTCCGGCGACTACTGCGCGGCGGTAAGGAAATAAAACGAAGCACAATAAAAGTATACCGGCAAGCAGCAATGCTTGCCGGTATTTAGTCTTTCTATGATCTTCTCAAATTACGCGGTTCACGCGAGGGTTCGCTTTGATCTTCTACATCGGAGTGATAGAACAGTTTTTCACCCATGTGGTTCTCAATGGCGCGCCATCTGAGCTTTGACGCGCAGATCAAGGTGCCCTTATAATCGTCTAAATCATCTTCGGACACATCGCCGCAGTCGCACCAGTATATATTGCCGCCCTTCAACAGCATCGTCGAATCCAAAATTTCGCATGTGTAGTAGTAGGGATCAACGGGAAAAAGCTTGAGATACTTTAGCCCCTGAAACTCCATCTCTATCATGGAATTTTCACCAAATTGCCGCTGGATAATGACCCGCAGTATTCTGCGGTCGTTCAGCGGATGCATCCAGAGACTATCTTCGACGTACGCTCCGCTTATGTAATTCATTTCCTTTATGCAGCTGTCGTGAAAATAGTATACCTTTTCCATAAACTGCGATATTTCATCGCTGCTGCTGATCGTTTCCCACATATAAAGCTCCCTTCTTTTCCGCCGATATCACAGTAAGCACGTCCCCGTCCACCGTGAACTTCACTTCAAGCCCCGCAAACTCAAGGGCGTAGACGCGGCTGCTGTCGTGCTGATAGCGCGGGCGAGGGTCGTTTGCGAGCACGCCCGTCAGCGCGGCGCGCTTATCCTCTGATACACGCTCCTGCACTCCCGCCGCGTATTCCACCGTGAGCCTTGCCCCGGAGTCCGGTGCGAAGCCGCCGCTTGCCTCGGGGTGACAGTCGGCGTAGGGGATGTACGGCTTAATGTCGTATATCGGGGTGCCGTCCATGAGGTCGGCTCCCGCAACGCGCAGGACCGTCCCCAGCCCCTCGCGCTTTTCAATGCCCAGCAGCTTCACGCAGCTCAGCCCCAGCGCGTTCGGGCGGAACGGCGAGCGCGTCGCGAATACGCCGAGCCTTGTGTTCCCGCCGAGGCGCGGCGGCCGTACCGTCGGCGACCAGTCCTCGCGCACGTTCTCGGAAAACTGCCATATCAGCCACAGGTGGCTGAAGTCCTCTATCCCGCGCAGCGCCTCGTCATTGCGGTATTCCGGTTCGAAAACTATAAGGCTCTCAAGCTCGCTCACGATCCCGGCCTGCCGGGGTATGCCGAACTTCGTCGGAAAATCGCTCCGTATCCGGGCGATGGTTTTCAGAGTGTAGCCGCTCATAGCAGATCCTGAAGCATGGACAGCGCCTGAAGCGATATGGCGTTTACGGTCATGTGGAAGAATATGCTGCTCCAGATAGAATTAGTGCGCTCATAGCAGCGCGCCAGCAGCAGCGACACCGGGATGTACTGTATAATGTATATCCAGTTTATCGGGTCGACGATCGCAAAGCTCCACACGTGATACAGCGAAAACACCAGCGCGCTGACAGCGTAAGCCGCGAAGCGGCTGCGGCGGCGCAGCGTTCCGAATATGCCGGCGCGGAACATCAGCTCCTCCACCGGCGGCGCGAGGAAGATCGTCATCGCCTTGATCCAGCGCATGTCTATCTTTGCCATGTCCATTATAGCGCCGTTGTTCGGGTTCGAGGCGTCCGGCAGCACCGCGAGGAGGATCAGGCTCGTGCAGTAATTGCAGACCATCATCAGCAGATAGCCCGCGATGATCTCGAGCGCGCAGTGCAGCGGATGGTCGCACAGCGGGTCAAAGTCGCGGCGCAGGAAGCGGAACTCGAAGATGAGCATATAGATGAAGCCTATCGAGTAGCACAGCACATTTGCCGTCACCTCGTCAATAAGCCCCGCGTATACCGACAGCCACGAGAACCCCAGCGGCAGCAGCAGAACATGAAACGGAATATACGCCAGCGCCATGACGCGCTCGCGCTTTGTCATCTCGCTTGTGAAAGGGGGTAAAGCTCTCTTTCCCATCAGCCCCTCGCTTTCTTCTGCAGCTCGAAGAGCAGGTTCATCGCCTCAATCGGGGTGAGAGTGTTGAGGTCTGCGCTCTCGAGCATCTGGCGTATCTCGTCCGTGCCGACGTCGGCAAAGCTTATCTGCCCGACGTCCGCGGCGTCCGCTCTCGGCAGCGCGCTTATGCCGTCGGCCTCAAGCTCCTTGAGGTAGCCCTTGGCTTTGCTTATCACGGCCTCCGGCAGCCCCGCCAGCTTTGCGACCTCTATGCCGTAGCTGTCGTCCGCCGCACCGCGCACTATCTTGCGCAGAAACACGAGGTTCCCGCCCTGCTTCTTCGCGCTTATGCTGTAGTTGCGCACGCCCTGTATCTCGCCCTCGAGCGCGGAAAGCTCGTGGTAGTGCGTGGCGAACATCGTCTTTGCGCCGAGCTTGCGCTTGTCCGCGCAGTATTCCAGCACCGCGCGGGCTATAGCCATCCCGTCGAAGGTCGAGGTGCCGCGGCCTATCTCGTCGAGGATCAGGAGTGACGCCGCGGTCGCGTGCTTGAGGATCGAGGCCATCTCGCTCATCTCCACCATGAAAGTGGACTGCCCGGAGGCCAGATCGTCGGACGCGCCTATGCGGGTAAAGACCCTGTCGACTATGCCGATCGTCGCACTCTTTGCCGGGACGAAGGAGCCTATCTGCGCCATCAGCACGATGAGCGCTGTCTGGCGCATATAGGTGGATTTACCGGCCATGTTCGGTCCCGTGACTATCGCGGCGCGGTCGTCGCTGTCGTTGAGGTAGGTATCGTTCGGGACGAAGAGCACGTCCTTCATCGCCTGCTCGACGACCGGGTGCCGCCCCTGGATTATCTGCAATTCACGCGAGGTGTCGACCTCGGGCATCGTGTAGTTATTGCGCACGGCGGTCTCGGCGAGGGAGCAGAGCGCGTCGAGCCGCGCCACGGCATCCGCCGCGGCCTGTACGCGGTCGACCTTTTCCGCCACGCTCAGGCGCACCTCGGTGAAGTACTGGTACTCCAGCTCGTTCACCCTGTCGCGCGCCGTCAGCAGCGTCGTCTCAAGCTCCTTGAGCTCGGGGGTGAAATAGCGCTCACTCGAAACGAGCGTCTGCTTGCGTATGTATTCTTCCGGGACCTTTTCAAGCCCCGCGGAATTGGGCACATCGATGTAATAGCCGAACACGCGGTTGTAGCCGACCTTCAGCTTCTTTGCACCGGTGCGCTGACGCTCGCGCGTCTCAAGCTCCTGCACCATCTGCGCGCCGTTATCGCGGATGTTGCGCAGCCGGTCTACCTCCTCGGAATAGCCCGTGCGCAGCACGCCGCCCTCGCGCACGGAAAACGGCGGCTCATCGCATATAGCGCGGTCTATCTCCGCGCGCATGTCGTCAAGCGCGTCCATCCCCGCGATGCTTTTGAGCTCCGCGCTCTCAAACGGGGCGAGCAGCTCCTTGAGCCGCGGCAGCACCGCCGCGCAGTTCGAGAGCGAGCGCAGGTCGCGCCCGCCGGCCGTGCCGTATACCGCGCGGCCGACAAGCCGCTGCATGTCCGTTATCTCGCGCAGCACTGCCATCAGCTCTCCGCGCGCGACGTTGTTTGAATACAGCTCGTTTACCGCCGTGAGACGGCGCTTTATCGCCACCGCCGACAGCAGCGGTCGCTCCACCCATGAGCGCAGCATGCGCCCGCCCATCGGGGTCTTGGTCTTATCCAGCACCCACAGCAGCGAGCCTTTCTTTTCCCCGCTGCGCAGGGATTCCGTCAGCTCAAGGTTGCGGCGCGTGACCCAGTCAAGCTCCATGTATCGCCCGCCGTAGAACACGTCGAGCCGGTTTATGTGGCTGATGTCGAATTTCTGCGTCTCCTTTATGTAGCCGAGCAGCGCCCCCGCCGCGCAGACCGCGCCGGGCTGCCCGTCAAGGCCGCACTGGTCGATGTCCGTAAAGCCGAACTGCCTGCACAGCAGCACTGACGCCGGGAGGTATTCAAAGCTCTCCGACGCGCTCTCCGGCATGGCCTCGAGCTTTCGGGTGACGAACTCATATATATGCTCGTTCTCCTTTGCACCGGGGGAGAGGATGACCTCGCGCGGCGCAAAGCGGCCAAGCTCGTTTATGATGTGGCTCACCGCATCCCCGTCAAAGGCCGCGCAGCAGAACTCGCCCGTGGACACGTCGCAGAACGCGGCGCCGCCCTCGCGCGCGGCAAGATACACCGCGCCTATATAGGTGCTCTTGCCCTCTTCGAGCATTGAGCTTTCCGTCACCGTGCCGGGCGTGATTATGCGTATGACGTCCCTCTGCACAAGTCCCTTTGCCAGCGCCGGGTCTTCCGTCTGCTCGCATATCGCGACCTTGTAGCCCTTGGCGATGAGCCGCGCGATGTAGGCCTCCGCGCTGTGGTACGGCACTCCGCACATCGGCGTGCGCTCGTCGGGGTCTTCAACGGAACGGTCGCGCGTCGTCAGCGCGAGGTCAAGCTCGCGCGAGGCGATCTTCGCGTCGTCGTTGAACATCTCGTAAAAGTCGCCGAGACGGAAGAACAGCAGGCAGTCCTGATGCTGCTGTTTTATTTCGTTATACTGCTTTTTCATGGGTGTAAGCTCAGCCATGACAGTTTCTCTCTTTCGTTAAGTTGCGTATCTCAGACTATCTCGCCGTACAGCGCCCAGGTGTTGCTGGCGGTGATCTTCACGTCGATGAATTTTCCTATGAGGCTGCTCTCCCCCTTGAGGTGGACGAGCCTGCCGCCGTTTGTGCGGCTGGAGAGATTATATTCGTCGCGCCCGGTCTCGCCGTCGACGAGCACGCGCAGCGTCTTCCCCTCGTATTCCTTGTGCTTCTCACCGGAGATGCGGTTCGATACCTCGGTGAGCCGGTCGAAATGCTTCTGCTTCTGCTCGCGCGTGTATGGGTCGGGCATGGACGCCGCCGGGGTGCCGACGCGCTTTGAGTAGATGAAGGTGAACATCGCGTCGTAGCGCACCTCTTCGCAGAGGCTTATCGTGTCCTCGAAGTCCTCGTCCGTCTCGCCGGGGAAGCCGACGATTATGTCCGTCGTGAGCACGAGGTCAGGCATGTAGCGCTTTGCCAGCGCCACCTGATGCAGGTACTTCTCGCGGTTATAGCTGCGGTTCATGAGCTTGAGTATCCTGTCGCTGCCGGACTGCACGGGCAGGTGCAGCTGATGCGCACACTTTTCGCACTCGGCCATTGTTTTGAAGAGCTTCTCGGTCGCGTCCTTCGGGTGGCTCGTCATAAAGCGGATGAGGAAGTCACCCGGAATATCGTTCACCATACGCAGCAGATCTGCAAAATCCACCCCGCTGCCGAGATCCTTGCCGTAGGAATTGACGTTCTGACCGAGCAGCGTAATGTCCTTGTAGCCCTCCTTGACGAGCTGGCGCGCCTCTTCTAAGATGTCCTCCGGCTTTCTCGACCTCTCGCGTCCGCGCACGTAGGGCACGACGCAGTAGGTGCAGAAGTTGTTGCAGCCGTACATGATCGACAGCCACGCCTTGACCGTGCCGTCGCGCCTGAGCGGGATGCCCTCGGCGACTGCGCCGTCGTCCTTCGCCGTGGCGAAAACGCGCTTGTGGCTGTCCATCACCCGCAGCAGCAGCTCCGGGAAGCGCCACAGCTCATGCGGCCCGAACACGAGGTCGACCACTGGATAGGACATTTTTATCTTCTCCGCCATGTGCTCCTGCTGCACCATGCAGCCGCACACGGCGATTATCTGGCCGGGCTTGTTCTTCTTCGTGTGGTTGAGCGCGCCGACATTGCCGAGCACGCGCATCTCCGCGTGCTCGCGCACCGCGCAGGTGTTCACGACTATCACATCCGCCTGGAACTCGTCCTGCGTGAAGCTGTAGCCCATCTCGCTGAGATAGCCGCGCAGCTTCTCGCTGTCGGCCTCGTTCTGCTGGCAGCCGTAGGTGTCTACCATTGCGAGCGGGCGCTGCCCGTCGGCGGTGACGCGGTCGAATATCTGCCGGCAGATATCCTCCTGCTCGTGTATCCTGCTTATATCTATCGTTTTTCTTTCGTAAGGCATTGTTAATCTCCTGTGAATCCGAATCTGAATAGCATTTAATTTTAACATAAAAGGAGTGGAACTTTCAACTGAAATAATGTATAATAGTCCACTAATTAAAAGATAGACTCACGAGGTTAAATGTTCATGGCCGTTATAAATATACTCTCCCCACACGTTGCCGATATGATCGCCGCGGGCGAGGTCGTTGAGCGTCCGGCCTCCGTCATCAAGGAGCTGATGGAAAACTCCTTTGACGCCGGTGCAAAGTCCGTCACCGTCGAAATAAAAGGCGGCGGCGCGCCGTTCATCCGCGTCACGGACGACGGCTGCGGCATGGCGCCCGAGGACGCGGGCGTCGCGTTCCTGCGCCACGCCACCTCAAAGCTCCATGACGAGCACGGGCTTGAAGCCATCGGCACGATGGGCTTTCGCGGTGAGGCTTTGGCGGCGATATCCGCCGTGTCCGAGGTGGAGCTCACCACCCGCCGCCGCGGCGACGATGAAGGCACCTTCGTCACCCTGACCGCCGGGGACATTCAGGACATGGGCCCTGCTGGCTGCCCGGAGGGCACCGTCATGGCCGTCAAGGGGCTGTTCTATAACACCCCCGCGCGGCTCAAGTTTCTGAAATCCGACCGCAGCGAGGCCTCCGCCTGTGTGCAGACGGCGCTGCGCTGCGCCCTCGGGAGACCCGAGATATCCGTCCGTTTCATCCGCGACGGGAAGGAGGAGTTCTTCTCCCCCGGCGACGGGCGCGCCGAGTCCGCGGTGTACTCCCTGCTCGGGCGAGATATCGCAAAGGACATGCTGCCCTGCTCCTGCGAGGACGGGGAGCTGCGCGTCCACGGCTTCATTTCGTCTCCCGCCGCCTGCCGCGGCAACCGCAGCGCGCAGTATTTTTACTGCAACGGCCGGTATATCCGCTCTTCTCTTCTTCAGGCCGCGGTCGAGCAGGCGTATAAAAACAGCCTTTTGACCGGGCGCTATCCCGCCTGCGTCATGTACCTTGAGCTCAGCTGCGCCGGGGTCGATGTGAATGTCCACCCGGCAAAGACCGAGGTCAAGTTCTCTCAGGAAAGGCGCGTGTTCGAGGTCGTGTACCATGCCGCTCTCGCCGCCCTGACGGGGGAGGACAGGATAAAAGCCCCCGCCGCGCTGCCCGTGGAGAAGAAGTCTCCGTCCCCCGCGGCGATACCCGCGCCCGTGCGCGCGGCCTTCGCGCCGCCGCAGCCCCAGACTGCCGCGCCTGCGCCGAAGCCGGACTTCTACCGCAGCATGACTTCCGAGCAGTTCCGCGCGCAGGGCTATACCGTAAAGGACACGCCGAAACCGGCTCCCAAGCCTGTTGAAACTGCCCCCGCGGCATCACTCGGCGCGTATGAGATACCCTACCAGACCCGGCTCGATATGCCGAATGGCCGCCCGGCCACCGAAATTCGACCGGAAACGACTGAAATTCCTAAAGAAACTGCCCACAGCATGGTCAAAGCTGTGGAAAAACCTGTTCAAAATGTTGAAAGTCAGCCGATCCCCGACCACAAGATAGTGGGTGAGGCTCTCAAGACCTATATCATCGTCGAAGTCGGTGCGGAGCTTGTGCTCATAGACAAGCACGCCGCGCACGAGCGGATGAACTTTGACCGCCTGAAAAAGAACGGCGCGCGCAATATGTCGCAGACGCTGCTCGAGAGCGTGACGCTCCACCTCACGGACGAGGACTGCCGCGTCCTTGAGGAAAACGGGGAGCTGCTCTCGGAGTTCGGCTTTGAGATAGAGCCCTTCGGCGAGCGGGATTACGCCATCCGCGCCGTCCCGGCGGGGATAGCCGCGTCCGACGCTGCCGCCGCCGTCGAGGAGATATGCGAAAAGCTGCACGGCGGCAAGGCTCCCGACCCCGATTCCGCGCGTGATGAGATCCTGCACACCGTCGCCTGCAAGGCGGCCATCAAGGCTGGGTGGGATACCGACGTGAAGGAGCTTGAAACGCTTGTGGACGCTGTCCTCTCCGGGCAGATAAAGTACTGTCCGCATGGCCGCCCGATATCCGTCACTGTGACGCGGCGCGACCTTGACAAGCTCTTCAAGCGCATAGTGTGACGGCCTATGGATAACAGGATCGTCGTTGTCGCGGGGCCTACGGCCTCCGGCAAAACACGCCTTGGCATAGAGCTTGCGCAGGCGCTCGGCGGAGAGATCGTTTCGGCGGACTCCATGCAGATATACCGCCGCATGGACATCGGCACTGCCAAGGCGACAAAAGAGGAGCGCGCCGCTGCCGTACACCATATGCTCGATGTCGCCGACCCTGCCGAGAGCTGGTCTGTCGCGCGCTATGTCGAGGAAGCCGCGCGCTGCTGCGATGATATCATCGCCCGCGGCAGGCTGCCGATAGTCGTCGGCGGCACGGGGCTGTATATAGACTCTCTCATCTCCGGGCTCGACTTTGCCGATAATACATCTGACAACTCCCTGCGCGATAAGCTTGGCGCGGAGTATGACGAGCTCGGCGGGGACGCGATGCTCGCGCGCCTTGCGCAGTTCGACCCCGAACGCGCCGCGAAGCTCCACTCAGGCGACAAACGGCGTATCGTGCGCGCCATAGAGATATATCTGCTCACCGGCACTACCATTACCGAGCATGACCGCATCACCGCCGCGCGCCCCAAGCGCTATGACGCGGCGCGGATAGTCCTCAATTACGCTGACCGCGCCGACCTCTATGCGCGCATCGACGCGCGTGTCGACGCAATGGAACAGGCGGGGCTTGTCAATGAGGTGAAGTCGCTTCTTGCCTCCGGGCTCTCCCCGGATTGTACCGCCATGCAGGCCATAGGCTATAAGGAGATCGCCGCCTTCCTCGAGGGGAAAACTACCGAGCGTGAGGCCTTCGATCTCATCAAGCAGAGCAGCCGCCGTTACGCCAAGCGCCAGCTCACATGGTTCGGCAGGTGGAAAGACGCGCTGCGCATCGTCTGGGATAAAGTCCCGGATATGGAAAAGGCCCGCCACGCTTCGACAGAGTTTTTACACCGCCGCGTGTATCATAATGCCGGGCATCCGGATGACGGATGCGACACATTATGACGGGGCGGCAGACAGCAAGACCGCTCCGAGAAAAAGGAGTTGGCTGAAATGCAGAAAACGCAGAATCTCCAGGATAGCTTCCTCAATCAGGTTAGAAAAGACAAGCTTATGGTAACAATGTTCCTCATGAACGGCTTCCAGCTTCATGGGATAGTCCGCGGCTTTGACGGCTTCACGGTCGTGCTCGACTCGGACGGAAAGCAGCAGCTTATTTATAAGCACGCCATATCGACCATTGTCCCCTCGAAGCCTGTCGAGCTTGACAGCTGCGATACATAAGCGGTGACGTCGTCACGGGTGTTCTCGTCGCTCTCGTCGCTGCTGTTCCTTGCCGTCTGCGCCTATGCCGGAGCCGCGCTCCGCGGCAGTGCGGACGGCGTGGAGCTTATGACCGTCAGCGCCGTCACCGTGACGGAGAGCGCGGAGCTTGACGGGATAGTCCTGCGCCGGGAGCGCGTACTTCCGCGCGGAGCGGAGCTTGTGCCCGCCGCGGAGAACGGGCTCCGTCTCCCGGCGGGGACGGCCATAGCCCTCCCGGACGGCACTCGGGAGCTCACCGGGCACAGTTGCGTGTTCTTCTCGCAGACCGACGGCTTCGAGGCTCTCGCGCCCGAAGCGCCCGAGGAAACTGACGCCGCGGCTCTGGACAGGCTCCTTGCGGCATCTCCCGCGGAGAGCGGGAAGAGCGGCGGGCGGCTCGTCTCGGGCTTCGACTGGTACTATGCCGCCTACGCCGATACGGCGGGGGAGAGCATACAGCCCGGAGAGTGCCGCGTGCGCTTTGACGGCTTTGAAGAAACGGTGAGCGCCCGCGCTGTAAGCGTCAGCGATGAGAGCGGGCGCCGGTTCATCCTGCTGCGTCTGACCGAGGGCGGGGCGGATTATCTGAGCCTGAGGAAAACGAAGGCCGAGATTGTGTTTTCGGAGCACCGCGGGCTGAAGCTGCCCGCACAGGCCGTCCGGCACGATGCGGACGGCACGGATTATGTCTATGTTCTCTGCGCAGGCGTCGTTGAGCGGCGCGGCGCGGAGCTTATATACAGCGATAAGGACTGCTGCCTTGCCGACCCCAACGGCAGCGGCGATGCCCTCAGGGAGGGCGAACGGGTCATTCTTTCCGGAACAGACATATATGAGGGAAAGGTGCTGACACAATGACGATAGCGGAAAATCTCACCAAGGTGAGAGAAAATATAGCGCGCGCGGCGAGAGACGCCGGGCGGGACGAGCGGGATATCCTGCTCATCGGTGCGACCAAGATGAACGACGCCGCCCGCGTGCGCGAGGCGATCGCCGCAGGGCTCACGGCCTGCGGCGAAAACCGCGTTCAGGAGCTGCTGGAGAAAAACGCCGCCGGCGCTTATGAGGGCGCGCAGCTGCACTTCATCGGCCATCTCCAGCGCAATAAGGTAAAGCAGATCGTCGGCCTTGCGCAGCTTATACACAGCGTCGACAGCGTCGAGCTTATGAGCGCGATAAGCCGCGAGGCGGAGAAAAAGGGCATCGTGCAGGATATCCTGCTGGAGGTAAACGTCGCCGGGGAAGCGTCGAAATCCGGGATTGCGCCCGAAAATTTGCCGGAGCTTTTGGAAAAAGCGGGCGATTTTCCCGGTCTGAGGGTGCGCGGACTTATGGCGGTACCCCCGATTTGCCGTTTCCCGGACGAAAATTTACCGTATTTTAATCTTATGCATCAGCTTTTTATTGACAATGGCGCAAAAAAATACGATAATGTAGTTATGGACTTTATGTCTATGGGTATGAGCGGCGATTATCAGGCCGCCATTTCCTGCGGAGCGAACATGATCCGGCTCGGCACTGCCATCTTCGGCAAGCGCCTGTACCCGGAGAAAAAGGCGTGACCCGAGTTCGCCCGAGCATTTGTTCATTGGAGGATTGCCATGGGTTTCATGGATAAGTTAAAAGAACTCACCCAGCCGTATGACGACGATGAGGATTTCTTCGAGGGTGCCGACCCGAGCTTCAAGCCCCAGCCGAAGGCAAAGCCCGAAGCGCCCGCGTCGAAACCGGCGGTGAGTCAGGCGCAGAAGTTTTTTGAAAGCTCCTTTGCGGATGATACGCCGCTTCCCGCTGAGAACCCGACGCAGAAGCCTGCATCGCAGGACGCGCCCGCCGGTGGCGGAGGGATATTCGGCAATCTCGGCATAAAGAAGGCCGCCCGCCCGAGGACGGCGCCGAGGGAGCGCACAGTGAACTTCGGCGGAAAGGACACCTCGGTCATCCTGTTCAGCCCCAAGAGCTTCGATGAAGCCGGTGAGCTGGTCAATTATCTCAATCAGAATCTGACGGTCGTTATGACCTTGGAGGGCGTGCAGGGAGATATGGCGCGCAGATTGCTGGACTTTCTTTCCGGCATTGCCTTTGCCCTGCAAGGCAAGATTACCCCGGTCTCGGCAAAGACCTATTTTATCACCCCGTCGAATGTTGATATTCTGGGCGCGCAGCACGACCAGAGCGAGAGCGCGGGGCACTACTTCTGATAAATACAGAATGGATGAAAGGTGGATAAGAATATGATCACTGCACAGGATATCCGTGAAAAGACTTTTGAAAAATCCCGCATAGGCGGCTATGACATGGCCTCCGTTGATAATTTCCTTGAGGAGATCGCCGATGATATCACGGCCGCTCAGAAGGAAAACTCCGTCCTCAAGAGCAAGATGAAGGTTCTTGTCGATAAGATAGAGGAATACCGCGCCAATGAGGAAGCACTGAATCTGGCCGTTATCTCCGCGCAGAAGCTCGCCGTGCAGATCGAGGCTGACGCCCGCACCCGCGCCGCCGCCATGATTGCCGACGCTGATAAGCAGGTCAAACTTGCTGTCGGCAGCATCCAGGAGCAGACCGCTGCTGAAGAGAAGCGCCTTGAGACCGCAAAGGCCGCGACCGCGAAGTTCATCGAAGCCGCCCGCGCCATCTGCAATACCCAGCTCAAGAATATCGACAGTGTCGCAAGCGGCATTCTGCCGCAGGCGGCGGAGGCGAAGCCTGCCGTTTCTGTGGATGATACCGTGCGCAGCATTGAGAACAGCGCCTCGCGAATACAGGCCGATCCGTCAATACAGATAGATATCCCCCCGGTGAAGACGGCTCCCGCGGCGCCTGCCCGTCAGCGTAAGCTTGACAGCACGCAGTCTTTTTCCCTTTGATCTTTTCCGACTTTTCCAGCGGGGCGAGCGCGACTGCGCGCGCCCCCTTAGACTTTCTAATATAAAGAAGATAAATAGGAGACTATACAGCTATGTCACAGGATTTTAACGCCACCCTCAATCTGCCGAAGACTGACTTTCCCATGCGCGCGGGTCTGCCCAAGCGCGAACCCGAGATGCTCAAGCGCTGGGAGGAGCAGGATATTTATAATGAAATGCTCAAGAAGAACGAAGGCCACCCGCGCTTTTCCCTGCATGACGGCCCTCCGTTCTCCAACGGCAGGATCCACATGGGTCACGCACTCAATAAGGCGCTCAAGGACTTTATCGTCCGCTCCTACGCCATGCGCGGCTATTATACCCCCTATATCCCCGGCTGGGATAACCACGGCATGCCCATCGAGTCCGCCATCATCAAGGAGCAGAAGCTCAACCATAAGGCCATGAGCGTCGCGGATTTCCGCTCCGCCTGCCATGACTATGCCGAAAAGTACATCGGCCTCCAGATGGAGGGCTTCAAGCGCCTCGGCGTCGTCGGCGACTGGGAGCACCCCTATAAGACCATGAACAAGGGCTTCGAAGCTGATGAAGTCCGCGTGTTCGGCAAGATGTACCGCAACGGCCATATCTATAAGGGACTCAAGCCCGTCTACTGGTGCGCCAAGGACGAGACCGCTCTCGCCGAGGCCGAGATCGAATATCAGGACGATCCCTGCACCACCGTCTATGTCAAGTTCCCGATGAACGACGATCACGGCAAGCTCGCGAACATCGATAAGAGCAAGCTCTTCTTCGTCATCTGGACTACGACTATCTGGACGCTCCCCGGCAACCTTGCCATCGCCCTGCACCCGGATGAGCAGTATGCCATCGTCAAGGCTCCCAACGGCGAAATGTATATCATGGCCGAAGCCCTGACCGATAAGGTCATGAAGATCGGCGGCTTTGACAGCTATGAGATCATCGAGACCCACCCCGGCCGCTTCTTCGAGAATATGCTGGCCTCTCATCCTTTCCTGCCCAAGACCTCCCGCCTCGTTCTGGCGGATTATGTCACCATGGATTCCGGTACCGGCTGCGTCCATACCGCTCCCGGCTTCGGCGCTGACGACTATCAGACCTGCATGCGCTACGGCATGGACATGGTCGTCCCCGTGGACGATCAGGGCCGCCACACCGATTATGCCGGCAAGTACGCCGGTCTCAAGACCGATGAATCAAACCCCATCATCCTTAACGATATGAAGGAAAGCGGCGTTCTCTTTGCTTCTGAAGAGATCGTCCACAGCTATCCGCACTGCTGGCGCTGCAAGAGCCCCATCATCTTCCGCGCCACCCCGCAGTGGTTCTGCTCTGTCGACTCCTTTAAGGACGAGGCTATCGCCGCCTGCGAGAACGTCCGCTGGCTGCCCGCGTGGGGCAAGGACCGCATGGGCGCGATGATCCGCGAGCGCAAGGACTGGTGCATCTCCCGTCAGCGCCGCTGGGGTCTGCCCATCCCCGTGTTCTACTGCGAGGACTGCAAAAAGCCCGTCTGCACCGAGGAGAGCATTGAAGCCGTCGCGAGCCTGTTTGAAAAGGAAGGCTCCAACGCATGGTTCGAGAAGGAAGCGGCGGATATCCTGCCCGCCGGCTTCAAGTGCCCGCACTGCGGCGGCACCCACTTCACCAAGGAGACCGATACTCTTGACGGCTGGTTCGATTCCGGCTCCACGCACTATGCTTCCATGCAGCGCGATCAGGGCTTCTGGCCGTCCGATATGTACCTTGAGGGCGGCGACCAGTATCGCGGCTGGTTCCAGTCCTCCCTGCTCGTCGCGGTCGGCGCGCTGGGTAAGGGCGCACCGTACAGAGAGTGCCTGACCCACGGCTGGACGGTCGACGGCGAAGGCCGCGCAATGCACAAGTCCCTCGGCAACGGCGTCGATCCTGCCGATATGGTCAAGGAATTCGGCGCGGATATCGTCCGCCTTTGGGCAGGCTCCGCCGATTACCATGTTGATGTCCGCTGCTCCGAGACCATCTTCAAGCAGCTCAGCCAGAACTACCTCAAGTTCCGCAACACCGCGCGCTACTGCCTCGGCAACCTCGATGGCTTCGATGCCGATGATCTGGTCGCGCCTGTGGATATGCTCCCGCTCGACCGCTGGGCCATCACCAAGCTCAACGAGCTGATCGGCGAGGTCGCCAAGGGCTATGACGATTATGAGTTCCATACCGTCTCCCACGCGATCAATGACTTCTGCGTTGTAGAGCTTTCAAGCTTCTATCTTGATATCATCAAGGATCGCCTTTACTGCGAGGAGAAGAACGGCCTCAAGCGCCGCAGCGCCCAGACCGCTCTGTACCTGATCCTTGACAGCATGACAAAGATGTTCGCCCCGATCCTCGCCTTCACCTGCGATGAGATCTGGCAGGCCATGCCGCACCGCAAGGGCGACGATGAGCGCAACGTTCTCTTCAATGTCATGAACAAGCCCTTTGAGGACTATGCCCTGAGCGATGAAGAGATGGCGCGCTGGGATAAGCTCATTGCCCTGCGTGACGATGTCAACGGCGTGCTCGAAGCTGCCCGCGGCGCAAAGCGCATCGGCAAGCCCCTCGAAGCCGCAGTCACCCTGCGCGTGAAGGACGAGAGCTCAAAGCAGGCGCTGGATGAGGTACGCTCCATGAATCTCTCCGAGCTCTTCATCGTCTCCAAGTGCCTCATCACCGAGGACGGTGAGGCCGACGCAGACGCTGTCACCGGTGCCGGTGTTAAGGACCCCGGTCTGGAGATCTCTGTCACCGAAGCGCCCGGCACAAAGTGCCCGCGCTGCTGGATGCACTCCGAGACTCCGCAGGACGGGACCGGCCTGTGCCCCCGCTGCGCCGCAGTCGTGGCGAAGCTCTGAGCCTGACTGGCTTCATCCATTCCACGCGCCGGGCTTTCCATCCGGCAGATAGGAGATCAATATGCTGTATTCAATAGTCGGCCTGCTTGTCATCATTCTGGATCAGGCAGTGAAGTACTGGGTCCAGAACACCCTGTTCGGCACCGATATCGTCAAATTCATCCCCGGCGTCATCAGTCTTGTGAACGTCCATAATGACGGGGCTGCCTTCAGCTTCCTGAGCGGCAGCGGCGCGCGCATCTATTTCATCATTGCCACCGGCGTGTTCACCGTGCTCGTCATCATCGCACTGGCAACGAACTTCATCTCCGGTAAGGTTTCCCGCTGGAGCCTTGTGCTCGTCACCGCGGGCGGTCTGGCTAACTGCATCGACCGCGTTATCTACGGCTACGTGCAGGACATGTTCAAGGTGGAGCTGTTCAATTTCGCCATCTTCAACGTTGCCGATGTGTTCATAACCGTGTTCGCCATCGTGTTTGTCCTCGCCATGATCTTTGAAAAGCCCGAGGACGACGACCTTGAGGACGAAGAATTCGAGGATGATGAGGACGAGGAGGACGCTTCTCCGCGCCCAAGCCTGCGCGACAAGCTCAGCGCCATGAAGAAGGAGAAGAACGCCGCTCCCCGCGCCGTGAAGAAGAGCCGTCAGGCCGAGTATGAGGAGGAGTATGAGCGCTATAAGGCGCAGCGCGAGCCCCGTTCCGCAAGACCCGCCGCTCAGACGCCTGCGCCGAGAGCACAGCAGGTCGACGCATCCGACCCCTTTGCCGAGTGGGAAAAGGCCAACGCCAAGGCGGAGACCCAGCGTTCGAGCAGCTATGCCGCAAAGGCCATGGGTGCCGACGCACCGAAATATACCCCGCCTGTAAGGCAGACCGCTCCGCAGCGCCGTCCGGCAGCTGAGGCGCAGAACACTGCCCGTCCCGCCGCTCAGCCCGCGCAGGGCTATACGCGCCCCGCGGCGCAGCCAGCTCAGTCGGCACAGCCTGCTAAGCAGCCCGTCAGACAGAGCGTACCCGCACCTCAGAAGCCCGCGCAGCCTGCCGCACCCGCGAAGAGCAGCACGGACTTTGACCTTGACGATATACTCAACGAGTTCAAGTAATGGACGAGGGCGTAATACAAATAACAATCGAGGAGAGCGGAGAACGTATCGACGCTCTCCTTGCCCGTATTCTGCCGCAGTATTCCCGCAGCCAGATCCAGAAATGTCTGGACTCCGGGGCTGTCCTGCTTGACGGCCGGCCGCTGAAGAAGAATTACCGCGGAAATGCCGGGGACGTGATCGAGCTGTTCCTTCCTGAAACGCAGGACATTCTGCTTGAAGCGCAGGATATCCCGCTCGACGTCGTCTATGAGGATGCGGACTTTATCGTTATCAACAAGCCCCGCGGCATGGTGGTTCACCCGGCTCCGGGGCACCCGGACGGCACACTTGTAAACGCGCTGATGTACCATTGCGGGGACAGCCTCTCCGGCATCGGCGGTGAGCGGAGACCTGGCATAGTCCACCGCATCGATAAGGACACATCGGGGCTCATTGTTGCGGCAAAGAACGACATGGCGCACAAGGGACTGTCGGCGCAGCTGTCGGATCACAGCCTGTACAGAGAATATGAAGCAGTGGTAACCGGCCATATGCGCGAGGACTCCGGGGTCATCGACAAGCCTATAGGCCGCCACCCGGTCGACCGCAAGCGCATGGCCGTGACGGAAAAGAACTCGAAAGCCGCTGTCACGCACTGGAAGCTGCTGGCGGAATACAGAGGCTATTCGCATATTCAGTGCCGCCTTGAAACGGGCCGGACGCACCAGATACGGGTTCACATGGCCAGTATTGGCCACCCGCTGCTCGGCGATGGACTGTACGGCGCGAAATGCCCGGATAAGGGGCTGGAGGGCCAGTGCCTCCACGCTCGAAGACTGCACCTGATCCATCCGGTGACAGGGGAGGAGCTGCGCTTCGAATCGGCGCTGCCGGAATATTTCATCTCGGTGCTCGATAAGCTTGGGACGATAGAAAGAAAAGGGGAGACGGAATGAACAAGAATAAGATAATCAGCATCGTCATCGCACTGGCAGTTGCAGTCGGTGTGCTCGTACTGGCGGCAAAGCTGATAAGCGGCGCGATAAGCATCGTCAGCGGCGCATTCAATGCGCTGCTCGGCATCATCGTCATCTTTGCGCTGGTAGTGATCGTCGTATGGATGTTCCTCTACGCGGCGAAGAAAAGATAAGTACACACGAGCGTACAAAAAGACCGCCCCGGCTGATCCGTTCGATCAGCCGGGGCGGTCTTTTACGTCTTATGAACTTCAGCCGTAGAGTAGCTCGAAGCTGTCGTAATGGTCGCCGGTGTAATAGATGAGCCCGTCATTGGAAAAGACGATGCGCTCCGCTCCGCGTGACGACGCGCCGAGGGTGTTGATATCGCACTCTGTCCATGTCCGTCCCGGAGCGTCGGGCAGAAGCCCTTCGCGGTTGCCGAAGCGGTCGCCGCCGATGCACTTGCCCGGCAGGTATTTTTCAAGCGAACCGCCCTCCCAGCCGGCCTGCTTCGCCTCATCCTTCGTGACGAAGTTCGACGGCAGGCAGCCATAGGTGTGAATATAAAGGGCAACATCCTCTTTGGTAGTATATACGCCGTCCTCATGTATCTGCACCGAGTCGGGCTCTGCCGGTTCGGCGGTGGTATCGCCGGATGGACTGTCCGTCGGCGAGGTGACGAAGATGGCGGTGGGGCCGTCCGCGCCGCCGATAATGCCGACGTCCGTGCTCTGCTCTCCGGGCAGGAGCGCAAAGATGAGCAGCGCCGCCAGAACTATTATAGGTAAGATTTTCTTCAGTTTCAAATCGGTCAACTCCTGCGGCTATAATAACACAGGGCGGCAGCTTATGCAATGCCGACACTGTCGTCTGACATGAGCATATATGCCTGTCTAAATAAACATAAAGGAGCAATTTAAACATACTGTCGTGACTGTCTGTTTTGTAGTTCCATACAAATGTTCTGTTTCCATTTTGTTTAATCTGGACAAACCAAATGCTTTATTATATAATGTACGCAGATGATTGTTAAAGAAATAATTATAACAATTTCTTAACGCCTCTATCGGAAGGATGAAAAAGATGTACAAATTCGATACTAAGGTCCAGCATCTCAAATATAAGGTTCTGCGCACGGTCGCAAAGCATGCGTGGGACTCCGATTTCTATGAAACATTCCTTGACATCCCGAAGGAAATAATCTCCGGCAAGACGCCGACGATGCGCTGCTGCGTATACAAGGAGCGCGCGATATTAGCTGAGCGCGTCAAGCTCGCCGCTGGCGGGGACAGGAACAACCCGAACGTCATTGAAGCGCTCGACATCGCCTGCGACGACTGCCCGACCGGGGGCTACACCGTGACGGAGGCCTGCCGCGGCTGCATCGCGCACCGCTGCGAGGACGCCTGCCCGCGCGGCGCGATAACGCACGATGAGTTCCACCACGCGCACATTGACAAGAGCAAGTGCATCAACTGCGGCAAGTGCGCCGCCGTCTGCCCCTACTCCGCTATATACAACCGCAAGCGCCCCTGCCAGAACGCCTGCAAGATCGGCGCGATATCCATGAACGAGGACGGCACCGTCAAGATCGACAACAGCAAGTGCATCTCCTGCGGCGCGTGTGTTTACCAGTGCCCGTTCGGCGCACTGTCGGATAAGTCCTTCATTCTCGACGCGATAAAGATGCTCAAGAACTGCGACCGCGTTTACGCGGTAGTCGCCCCGGCGATCGTCAGCCAGTTCACCTATGCAAAGCCCGGCCAGGTCATCACGGCCATCAAGGCTCTCGGCTTCTGCGACGTGCTCGAAGCGGCGCTCGGCGCGGACATGGTCGCCTACAACGAGGCTGCGGAGCTTGCCGAGCGCGGCTTCCTCACCAGCTCCTGCTGCCCGGCCTTCGTGAGCTATATCCGCAAGAGCTTCCCGGAACTTCAGGAGAATATATCGCACAATATGTCACCGATGGCGACGATAGCAAAGCGCATAAAGGAAAAGGATCCCGAGGCGAAGACGGTGTTCATAGGCCCCTGCACGGCGAAAAAGGGTGAGTTCCAGCTGCCTGAGGTACACAAGTACGTCGACTGTGTACTCACCTTTGAGGAGCTTCAGGCCATGTTCGACAGCCGCGAGCTTGATGTCGGCGCGATGGAAGAGACGGTGCTCAACAACGCCTCCGGCTACGGGCGCATATTTGCCCACTGCGGCGGGCTTGCCGAGGCTGCCGCCGAGGCGCTGAAGGAGCAGGGGATAGACTTTGAGCTCAAGCCGCTCAGCTGCAACGGCATTGAAGAGTGCAAGCTTGCGCTGATGAAGGCTGCGAGAGGAAAGCTCGATGCTAACTTCGTCGAGGGCATGGCATGCGTCGGCGGCTGCGTGAACGGCGCGGGCTGCATGACGCACAATGAGCGAAACCGCGTCAAGGTCGATGCGCACAGCCAGCAGGCGCAGCTCAAGAGCATTACTGATTCGCTTCTGTACGCCGCCGAGATCGACCGTGAGCTTAAAGAAAAAGCCGGGGATAAGGTCTGATAAGCTGTCCACTTGACGCGATCCGCCGGGTATTGTATATTTAATGTGGCTCCGCGTATGGAGCGAATATATATCCGTCCGGAGGACACGCCATGGATAACAGGACAAGCAAGCAGAACTACTACCTCGATATTGCCGACGCGGTGCTGGAGCGCTCCACCTGTCTGCGCCGTAAATACGGCGCGATAATCGTGTGCAATGACGAGATAATTTCCACCGGCTATAACGGCGCGCCGCGCGGCAGACGCAACTGCTCCGACATCGGCACCTGCACACGCGAGACGCTGAGGATCCCCTCCGGCGAGAGATACGAGCTCTGCCGCTCCGTCCACGCCGAGGCAAATGCGATCATCTCCGCCTCGCGGCAGGACATGATAGGCGCGTCGCTCTATCTTGTGGGGCGCGACGCCGCGACGAATGAACTGCTCTCCGACGCGATGAGCTGCTCAATGTGCAAGCGGCAGATCATAAACGCGGGGATAGACCGCGTCATCATCCGCATCACCCCGACCGAGTACCGCACGATCCCTGTCAGCGACTGGGTCGAGAACGACGACTCGATATTCTCATTCTGAATATAAAAGCGGCGCTGTCTATGCGCAGAAAAATGCAGAGCGGATCATACCGCTCTGCATTTTTCTGCGCATTTATTTTGCGGATGTGCTCACACCGTTTTTCTGCGCATGGAGCTTGGGATGCCAAGCCCCTCTCTGTATTTCGCGACCAGACGGCGCGATATATTGACGCCGTTTTCCGCAAGGCTACTGCACAGCTGCTGATCCGAGAGCGGCGAACGCTTGTCCTCCTGCGCTATCTGCCGCTGAATGAACTTCTTTATCATGTCGGCAGATTTTGCATCCTGATCCTGACGGCTTGCCTTGAGAGAAAACATATCCTTAATGGCGATAATGTTCCCGTCGAAGTCTGCGTACTTGCCTTTTACAGCCCGGCTGACGGTGGAGACGTGCACGCCCATACGTTCGGCAACGTCGTTCATTCTCATCGGAGACAGCGAGCTGCTTTTCTTCAGAATATAATCCTTTTGTATTTCACATATGACGGCCAGACAATCCATCAGGGTCTGCTCACGCTGGGAAATGCTCTGGACGAGCTGCGCTGCGGACTTCAGACGCTTATCGAGATAAGCCTTCAATGCTTCGTCCTCGGTGGAATCGTACAGCTCAGAATAGTATCGGTCTATACGCAGCTGCGGCAGATATGAATTGCAGATCGATATGTCTATCTTGCCGTCGGTCACGCTTATTTTGGCATCAGGTGTGATATATAAAGTCTCCTCCCCGGTATCAAAGCCTGCCGCGGGTATGGGGGAGAGCGCCTTTATTTTCTCCGCGGCGGCGCGGACCTCGGCAACAGAGACGCCGAGCCTGTTTGCAATGCTGGAAAAATGCCCTTTCGCCAGATGATCAAGATATCCGCCGACGATGGCAAGAGAGACGGGATCGCCGTCCCCCTGCTCGATCTGGAGCTTCAGACACTCCTGCACGTTTTTGGCGCAGATGCCGGTGGGAGATAATCCGCGCAGCCGCTCAATGCAGCGCTCCACGTCAGCCGGGGCGGCATTCAGGAGCAGGGCGGTCTCCGCAATGTCCTCATCAAGAAAGCCCTTTGAATCGACGCAGTAAATGAGATAATTCGTGATGAGCCGGTCACTTTCACTCAGCCTGAGCGAATAGAGCTGTGCGCGCAGGTGCTCCTGCAGGGAGCTGCCATGGCGCCGCTTCTCCGCCGGTTCCCATGCGTCGGGCGGATCCCGCTCATCCTGACCGGCGGCGCTGCCGCCGATGCTGCGGTCATTCTGCCGCAGCCACTCCTCCTTGCTCCTCAGCTCCCGCAGTTGAAAAGCGTCGATGTCGATAACGGGATTATCCGTTGCTTCATTGCAGATATATTCTTCAAGCTCGAGAGACGACATCTGGAGAACTTCAAGGTTCTGTATCAGCCGCTGGGTCACAACGGTGCTTTGCTTTTGCGACTGTTCTGCTTTTAATCCCATGCGGCTTCACATCCTTTCTTATTTTATCAGGTACACCGGGGCTTCGTCTCCGGCCTGTTCTTTCTGTATCCTGCCCTCCAAAAGCAGATGCTCCAGATGCGCCAGAGTCTCGCTCATCGCGAAGTATTTTTGACCGGGAGGGAAATCATCCCAGTCTTTGGCGCGTATCTTCCACTGCATCATACCGGCTATCTGGTATGCGTTCAGGCCGGGGTGCTCGCCGATGACGCGCTCCGCGTCGTCAAGACGCCGTCTGTGATGCGCGAGAAGCTGATCCGCTCTTTCGCGCAGCGTGCTCTCCTGCACTGTTCTGTGACCGGGGAGCACGTGCTCCACCGGCAGCGCTTTGATGCGCTCAAGGCTGTCCATGTACCGCCCGAGCGGGTCTGACATACACGTCCATGAGCAGATGTTCGGGGAAATATCAAAGAGCACATGATCCCCGGATATCAGGGTGCGGCTGACGCTGTCATATAAACACATGTGCCCCGGGGTGTGTCCCGGGGTATGGATCGCTTTGAAATTATAATCTCCGTAGGAGAGGACATCGCCGTCGTTCACTCCGTCGGCGCTGAACGTACCGGAGGTGTATATCACGGCGCGGTTCGTTGCGCGTATCTGCTCCATAACATCCCCGGGAAGTCCCGCGGCGCGCATCTTCTCGGCATTAGTCTGCCAGTTCTTTTCCACACCGTCATGCTGGAGCCAGTAATCTATCTCACTCATAAGGATGCGGCAGCCCCGCTTTTGCAGATATGCGGCGTTGCCGGTGTGATCCGTGTGCATATGAGTGATGAAAACGTCCGTGTTTTCAGGGCGCAGGTCGAGCGCCGCCATCCCCTCGTTGAGCGCGGCGATGCAGTCGGGATGATAAAAGCCCGTGTCGACAAGGAGGTTCCTGCCGCCGTTTTCAGCCTTTACCACATAGCAGTTGAGCCACTTCAGCGGGCTGTCCGGGAGGACTATGGGGAAAGTCCATAGTCCTCTCAGTATTTCTTCGGGTCGGGTCATTTTATTTTTTGAGCAGTTCGATCATGTGATCGCAGACTTCATCCATATCGCCGACGACGCCGTAGTCGCAGTAGTTGAAGATGGGTGCGTTGGCATCCTTGTTGACCGCGATGAAGAGCTCCGCATCGACGCCGGTCACGTGGTTCACAGCTCCGGATACACCGAAGCCTATGTACAGCTTCGGCTTTACCATCACGCCGGACTGGCCGACCTGCAGCTTATACGGCAGCAGCTCACGGTCAACGACCGGGCGCGTGCCGGCAAGCTTGCCGCCGAGCAGCTTTGCAAGCTCTCTGTACTTATCGAGGCTCTCGTCCTTCACGCCGTTGCCGACGCAGACTATCGTCTCGCAGCTTGCGATGTCAAGCTCGGGGTCAAAGTCGTTGGCCTTGTACTCCAGCAGCTTCGTGCGGATCTTCTCCTCATCGAAGCCTATGCTCTCGTGGATGATCTCGAAGCTCTCGCGCTTGCCTGCCGGGACTATCTTGAACGTGCCCGGGCGTATCGTGCCGACCTGCGGGCGCAGCACGGGGATCGTGATGACTGCCATGATCTTGCCGCCGGCTGCCGGTTCTACGAACTCGATGTCCTTGGTCTCAGGGTTGTATATAAGCTCGGTCGCGTCGGAGGTGCAGCCCGTCTCAAGGCAGGCGGCAAAGTGCGGGGCAAAGTCGCGCCCGTTCACCGTCGCGCCGACGAACACCGCCGAGGGCGTATACTTGTTCACGAGCTGAACATAGAGGTCGGAGTATGCCTCGGTGCTGTAGCGGGCATAGCCCTTGCCTGTCGCGATGATGACGCCGTCGGCGCCGCAGCCGCGCAGCTTTTCCAGCTCGGACTCCGGCAGCTCGCCCGCACTCACGGCGATGAGCTTATCTCCGGACTGGTCGCAGAGCTTTCTTATCTCGCTGCACAGCTCAAGCGTAACGGGGTGTATCTTCTCTCCGTCATGCTCGACGTGTACCCACATATTCCTGTAATTGCTCTTATCCATTCTCTGCACCTCCTCAGCCCTTCATTATCTCAAGCAGCTTGGCCGCGTTCGCTTCCGCGCTGCCCTCGTCGACTATAACGCCGGGTTCGGGCATAACAGGCGGGAACATACGGGGGACCTTCGTCGGAGAACCCGCGTCGCCTATACGCTCACGGTCAAGGCCGGGGATGTCGTTCGAGGTGATCGTGGTGATGGACGCTTTCTTCGCGGCCATCTTGCCCTTGAGGTTGGGGATGCGCGCGGGGTAGTTCTGCTTCTCTATCGTGAACAGGCAGGGGAGCTTCACTTCAAACGTCTCTATGCCGTCCTCAAGCTCGCGCTCGACTACGGCGGTCCTGGCCTCTTCGTTCACTTCCTTGATGAGGAGAGTAGAGGTGACCTGAGCCGCGCCGAAGCGCTGGGCAAGCTGTGCGCCCATCTGTCCGGTCGCGCCGTCGAGAGATTCCTTGCCGCAGAAGATCATGTCGTAGCTGCCCTGAGTGGCCGCGGCGGACATGATGGAATAGCTGGTCGCGAGGGTGTCGGCGTTGCCGAAGGCGCGGTCGGTGACGAGCACGGCCTTGTCCGCGCCGACTGCGAGGCATTCACGCAGCGCAGCCTCGGCGTTCGGGGGTCCCATCGTGATGAGGGTGATCTCGGCGCCGTACTGCTCCTTGACCTTGACGGCCGCGGAGAGGGCGTTTGCGTCCTGAGGGTTGAGTATCGCCGGGACACCTGCGCGGATGAGGTTTCCCGTCTCCGGGTCCATCCGCATCTGGTCAACATCCGGGACCTGCTTTACACAGCACAGTATTTTAAGCATTAGTCTGCCGCCTTTCCGGGATTGAGTATACCCTTGGGATCATATTTTGCCTTGAGCGCGCTGAACTTATCGAGCGCCTCAGCACCGAGGTGCTGCTTCTTCGCGCAGCCGATGCCGTATTCGCCGCGGATGCTGCCGCCAAGCTCTGAACACTTTCCGTAAATAAGCGCCGCGAGCTCTATGACCTTTGCCGCGAACTCTGCTTTCTCACCGTCGGACACGGCATGGATGTGCATCCCGCCGCTGCCGACATGGGCATAGGCCATGACCTTGAGACCCTTGGCTTCGCCCTCGGCCTTGGAATACTCCACCATCTCGGCGATCTTCTCCGCCGGGACGGTGATGTTATACTCGATTGCGTTTTTGGCTCCGCTCTCCATGGAGGTGTGGAATGCGTCATGCGCTGCCCAGAACTCGCGCTTCATGGTCGGGGTGTCGCCGACGAGGATGTCGAGGCACTCGATCTCCTCGGCCAGCTCCGCGATCTCCTCCATCTTTTCCATGACGGAGTCATCGTCCTCGCCCTCAAGAGTGAGCATGAGCGTCGCGCCGACGCGCTCGCCGTCCATCTCGACAGGGAACACGGGGTTGCCGGTAACATTGCCGGAGAACTCCACAATGTCGGTATCCATGTACTCGACGACGGCGGGGGCATAGTCCTTTGCCAGCAGGGCGTTGGCGGCATTGAGGCAGGTCTCGGTATCCATGAACGGGAAGAGCAGGATAGCATCGGCTTTGGGCTTGTCTATGAGCTTGAGAGTAAGCTCGGTGATGACGGCCAGAGTACCCTCGCTGCCTATGACAGACTCAAGGTCTGCGCCGCTGAGAGTCTCCGTGCTGCCGTCAGCACGGACGACGGTGAGGGCGGCGACGTAGTCTCTGGTCGTGCCGTACTTGACGGCGTTGGGGCCAGAGGCGTTGGTCGCGGCGTTGCCGCCGATGGTGGCAGTCTTCTCACCGGGGTCGGGGGGATAATACAGGCCGCGCTTCTCGGCTTCGGCCTTGACTTCCTGGAGCAGGACGCCGGGCTGGACGCGCAGGGTGCGCGCGGCTTCATCAAATTCAAGGATCTGATCCATGGCCTTGAGGGAGAGGACTACGCCGCCCGAGACGGGGACGGAGCCACCGGCTTGGCCGGTGCCTGCGCCGCGCACGGTGACGGGGACGCCTGCTTCGGCGCAGAGCTTCACGACGGCGGCGGCCTGTTCGGTGCTTGTGACCTCGGCTGCGGCGTCGGGAGTCCCGGCAACGCCCGGGCACTCGTCATGGCAGTAGTCTGCGCCTATTGCGTCGGCGGTGAAAAACCTGCTTTCGCCGACTATTTCTTTTATTGCTTCCAACATTGTTCTTTCTCCTGTTATCTATGGTATTACTCTAACTCTTTTATACTTGTGAGCGTGCAGCTGTTCGATTCTTTCAGTGCGCGGCGGTCTGTTTTTCCGGACGCGGTCTTGGGCAGCTCGCTGAGCACAGTGTAATACTGCGGCTTGCGGTAGCCCGCGAGATTCTCCTTGGCGAAGGCATGGACATCGCGGAGGTCTATGCTGCCGTCCTCCGGAACCAAAGCGGCGGCGACCGCTTCGCCCCACTTGGGGTCGGGGACGGAGAAGACCGCGCAGTCCATAACGCTGGGGTGCTTGCGCAGCACGGACTCCACCTCGTTCGGGTAGACATTTTCTCCGCCGGTTTTTATCATCGCACTGATGCGGTCGAGGAAGAAGGACAGACCTCTTTCGTCCTGACGGAAGACGTCTCCGGTGTGGTACCAGCCGTCGGTCAGTACCTCCGCGGTGGAAATGGGGTCGTCAAGATAGCCGTACATGACAAACGGCGAGGACACCCAGAGCTCGCCGGGCTGACCTGCGGGCACGTCGCAGCCGTTTTCATCCACAAGGCGCACATCGACAAACTGGCCGAGATAGCCCGCGCTCTCCAGAAGCTGGGGATCCTTTTCAATATCGTCCCGCGTCAGCTCATAGCTGATGGAGCAGGCCGCGCAGAATTCCGTGCCGCCGTAGGAGGTCTTTATCCTCGCGCCGGGGAACAGGTCGAGCATCGCGAGGACATAGTCCTTCGAAAGCTTACCGCCGGTCGCCCAGATGAAGTTCACACTGGACAGGTCGTGCTTTCTTATCGTGTCAGAGTCGGCAAAGCGCATTATATTCACCGGCGGAACGAGGAAGAGCTGCGTCACCTTGTATTTCTCGATAAGCGAGCCGTAGGTCTCGGGGTCGAGATGGTTGACTCCGATATAGGAGCCGTTGAGCGCCAGGGACTTCATAAGCATGCTCAGGCCGCCGGTATGGAAAAGCGGACTGTGGGAAAGAATGCAGATGCTCTCGGTCTTATAGTACTCATGCTCGGCGGCCATCTGCATGGCGTAGGCCATGACCATGCGGTGCGTCCGGATGACGCCCTTGGACAGGCCGGTCGAGCCGCTGGTGTAAAGGATGGTGGAGAAGTTCGTCTCTTTTATTTTGACGTTCGGCTCCGTGTTATCTGACACGCTGCATATATAGTCGAGGTTTATGTGCCCGTCTATGGTGCTGTCGCCGAAGCTTATGAGATAGCGCACATCGCTGTCGCTTATGTTCCTGAGCGAGATGCTCTCTTTCCACTTCGGGGAGTAGAACAGCGCGTTGCAGTTGGAGCGCCTTACGTCTCTGGCGATCTCCTCTTTCTTCGCGCGGTAGTTCAGAAGGACGGCGACGACGCCTATCTTCTGCGTCGCGAGCCAGAGCTCGGCAAACTCCACGCAGTTATCGCAGATGAAGCCGATGCGGCTGCCCTTTGTAAGGCCGATACTCCAAAGGAAATTCGCAATTCTGTTTACGCGGTCATTCAGTTCAGAATAGCTCAGGCTGTGCGTAACGTCAGCCACTGCCATGCGGTCGGGATATGCGCGCGCGGCTCTTGTAAGAAGGCTGCCTATACCGTACATATTGTTCGCTCCTCTCTGCCTGCTTCGTTCCGGACATTCCGTCTCAGCCAAGCTTTTCGATTATCGCGGGAAGGACTGCGTTGACATCGCCTATCAGGGTGTAATCGGCCTGCTTTATTATGGGGGCGTTCTCATCCTTGTTGATCGCGCAGATGACATTGGTCTGATTGACGCCGACCATGTGCTGGATCTGTCCGGAGATGCCGATAGCCAGATAGAAGTTCGGCTTTATCATAACGCCGGAAACGCCGATATAGCGATCCTTGCTGTACCAGTGCTCTTCCTCCGCGACGGGGCGGGTGCAGCCGATCTCCGCGCCGAGCGCGGCGGCAAGCTTTTCAGCGGCGGGGATGTTGTCAGCGGAGGCGAGGCCGCGGCCAACGCCGACGACGCGCTTCGCGGCGGCAAGGTTCACGGTGGAGGCTTCTACAGCGCTCGTGCCGGCAAGCTCGACAGAGCAGCTGCCGGAGCAGTTGATCTGCGTGACCTGCGGCTCCGCAGCGGCGTCGGATGCTTCAAACGTGCCCGCGCAGACGATGGCGACGGCGGGGAAGGCGCACTGCTCGGTCTTCACGGCGCTGCCGCCGTAGACAAGGCGGGTCGTCTCCACGGCGTCCGCGGTGCAGCTGAGGGACATGACATCGCACAGGGGGCTGACGCCGAGCTTTGCAGCGGTGTAGCCGGCAAGCAGACGGCCGTCGCTGCCGGATTCGCACAGCAGCAGCTGCGGCTTCTGGCTGACGATCAGCTCGGAAACGGCGCAGAGCACCGATACGAGGGAAACTTCTTCGGGGTACGCAAAAACTTCGTCCGCGCAGCCGTAGGTCTTTCCGCTGGTGACGAGCGCGACGCTTGCTCCGGAAGCCTTTGCACCGGAGGTCAGCTCAGCGACGCTGCCTGCTTCGTTAGCAAAAACAAAAATTCTTTCCATTTCATTGACCTCCTTATATGCTCTTCTTCAGCGCCTTGACAAATTCGTCAATGCCGGTTTCATCGGATGCCTTGAACACCGTCTGCATACGGTCGGTGCGCTCGGGCGCGAGGACGGACACGGTCGTGACAGGTGCTGAGACGGACTCAAACTCGGAAGCGTCCCAGACCTCGACCGGCTTCTTGCCGGCAGCCATGATATCTTTCATCGAGGGGATGTGCGGACGGCAGATATCGCTCGTGACGGACACGACCGCAGGGCCGTTGAGCTTGAGCTTTTCGACGCGCTTGCCGCTGCTGCGGCTGGCGTAGACTGCGCCGTCCTCAAAGCTGAGGTCTTCGACGGAGTTGACGGCGGCGGCGTTCAGGAGAGCTGCGAGTACATTGCCCATTGCCTGAGAATACATATCGCCGCTGCCCTCGCCGCATATCACGAGATCGGCATCGCCGATCTTTTCGATGGCGCCCTTGAGGAGGACTGCGGTGGAGTACATATCGCCGCACTCACCGGCCTTGACGCCATACATCTTGACGGGACCTCTGGAGAGGACGGCCTTTCTCATCTTGGAATTGTCCAGAGCTTCGCCGCCGACCGTGAGGACTTCGACAGTGCTCTCGCCCGCCTCGGCGGCAAGCTTCATGCCGGCTTCGATGGCGTTGAGGTCATAGGGACTTATCACCCACGGTGCAGAATCAAGATTTATCGTGCGGTCTGCGTTGACAGATATTCCTTCCTCATCGCGGATGAATTTGAAGCATACAAGTATTTTCATAAAACACCTCTCATTTTCTCTGCGCAATTGCAGTTTAATTCACAATAACTTACGTCGCAAAAAACGTGCCAACTTTTAAACGGGGCGCCGAAAACCAGCACCCCGTCAAAAAACATATGAATTACGCGCGTTTATTCCCGTTCTTTCAATATCCTGTACAGCGTGGATCTCGCGATCCCAAGCGATCTTGCGACTTTCGCCTTGTTGCCGTCGTATTCTCTCATCAGCTGCGCGACGGCTTTTTTTCTGGAGCTTTCCTGATCCGATATGAGCGCGTCAGAATATGTGTCTTCCTGTGCGCGCATGCTCCGCACCGTGCCGTTTCGCATCAGCTCCGGCGGCAGATCGTGAGTCTCTATGAAGCGGCCGCTCATCGTGATTATCCCGCGCTCTATAACGTTTCTCAGCTCGCGTGTGTTCCCCGGCCAATCGTATGCGTGCAGGATGCTTCTGGCCTCGGCGGATATACCGTCGCAGGGCTTATTGTGCCGCTTGGAAAACTTGGAGATGAACGAATCGGCAAGCGCGTCGATATCCGCCTTATGCTCGCGCAGCGGGATGGTATTGAGCGAGATTATATTCAGCCTGTAAAACAGATCCAGCCTGAACTTTCCGCTGTGGATATAGTCCTCAAGGTTCTGGTTCGTGGCGGCGATAAGGCGTACATTGACGGGGATGGACTTGCTCCCGCCGATGCGCGTTATTTCGCCCTCCTCCAAGACGCGCAGCAGCACGCTCTGCATATCCAGCGGCATCTCGGCGATCTCGTCCAGAAACAGCGTTCCGCCGTCGGCCTGCTCGAATTTGCCCTTCGCGCCGGTACGGCTCGCCCCGGTGAACGCTCCGCCGACATAGCCGAACAGCTCGCTGCCTATGAGGTCGCGCGGGATCGCGGCACAGTTTATGGATACAAAGGGTTTGTCCCAGCGGTTGGATGCGTTATGGATGGAGTGGGCGAAAAGCTCTTTTCCGGTACCGCTCTCGCCGCGGATAAGCACGGTGCAGTTCGTTGCGGCGACGCGCTCGGCAAATTGCTTGAGCGCGCAGAAATTGTCGCTCACGCCGACAAGGCTGTCGAAGGTATATTTTGCGCCGCTCTCCGCCGAAACGTGGCTCTTTGCGACCGACAGCATACGCTGCGCGGTTATGACGAAGCCCTTGTCCGCGGAGTGCCCGTCGGCATATGTACAGGTCACATGATATTCCGTCGCGCCGATGGCCGAAAATGTGACCACCTGCGGCGAGGGGATGATGCCTTTGCCGTAGATGCTGTCGATCACATAGCCGAGCTCCGGGACAACGTCCGGGAGCGGGTAGTTTATAACGTTGTTGTAGTTGGTGCTGAAGAGCTGATAGAAGATATCGTTCACATAGGTCACCTGACCGGACGAGCCGAGGATTATCAGTATGTTCTCCGTCCTCACGCTGCCGTACTCCGTCCGGATCAGACCCTCTTTTGCCCAGTGGTCGGCAGTGAGCACGCCGGAGGAATAGACCGTCTCCGTCGCCTCGATAAGGCGGAACAGGCACACCGTCGCAGGAGAGAGATTTTCCTTGCGCGTCACGAGAAGGATGTGGACATATCTGTTGTACTTGCCCTTTACGGTGAAGGCATAGAACGCATAAGGGTGCAGCGCCTGAGCGTAATTCTGCCGGCCGATCGTCCATACGCTGGCCGACTGCTTCACGGACAGTGCGACCGCGTTCGTGCCGATCAGATCCTCGGACATATTTGCACCGAAACGAAGATTGATGGCTTTCAGCTCATCCTTCAGCTCCTGATCGCCGAACCGCCCGTATATATCGAAGTTCGGCGAGACGTACATCAGCACGGATTTGTTTGCCGCGAGAATGTCCGTCAGGCGTTCATAGTAATCCGGGGCGGATTCCCTGATAAGCAGCGTGTGCCCGGAAATATGCTTCTGGCAGTCGTTCTTGCTCTTCTCTGAAACCTCCGGGAGCTTATCGCAGAACTTGGGAATGCCCGAGTGCGCGGAGTGATACAGAGATATCTGTATGGCGTTTTTCTCTGAGGACGATTGGCTGACAGTAAAACTTTCATCTATCATCTGCGATATCCCTCCGTAAAAATTTATTGACCGCGGGCGTCGAAAGACAGCGAAAGGCGGCGGTTAAAAGCAGTTAATTATTATACAATCTCTGCACCGACCTGTCAATTAATAAATTAGTTTGTACATTGTGGCGGCAGTGTATGCAATAATACAAAAGTGTAGCGGACGTATGCTACACTTTTGTTCTGTGCTACACTTTTAACAATTCGCCTTGGGACACAGGTCTGAAAGCGGGGAAATATGGCGGCGGCGCCGGTCATCGCACCGGCGCCGCCCTGTTTTTAAGAAGCACATGGGAAAAACCACGCCGAGCGGCAGGAAAATTTGTCGAAAAAATAATTTTTTACCGCGACGGAACAGTTGGCACGTTTGTTGCGAATTATAGGGCTGTACGATTGCCACAAAATTAACGGCAGCAAAAACTGAACATACAGAAAGGAGAACGTATGGATTTCAGAAAAACAGAAGAGCAGGAACTCTTGCTGGAAAGCATAGACGAGTTCTTCGCTCAGGGCGAATTTGATGAAACCTACATTCAGAAATGTGAAGCTGAGCAGAAGCCCCTCAAGGAGTTCAAGCTGGCGGCACTGGAAGCCGGCTTCGGTCTGCTCGGTATTCCCGAGGAGTTCGGCGGAGTCGAGGTCGACACCCAGACCATGATAATGGTCGCCGAGCAGGTGTACAGCCACGGCTATCCCTCCGGTCTGGGCGCTATGCTCCAGGTCGACGATATGCTCAAGTTCGGCACTCCCGAGCAGCAGAAGAAGGTCATGGACTGCCTGCTGGACGGCGACGCGATGGGCTTCTGCCTCGGTCTCAGCGAGCCGCAGGCGGGTTCCGACAGCAACGCGATCACGACCTCCTTTGTCCGCAAGGACGGCAAGGTCATCATCAACGGCCACAAGACCTTCTGCACCGACGCCGACAGAGCAAAGTACATGCTCTGCATGACGCGCGACTTCACCAAGACCGATCTCAAGCCCAACCAGACCATGACCACCTGGCTTGTCCCCATGGACTCCCCCGGCATCACTGTCAAGCCCATGCACAAGGTTGGCCACCGCACCCGCAGCATGTGCGAGGTCTATCTGGACAATGTCGTCGTCGAAGAGAGCGACATGGTCGGCGAAGAGGGCAAGGGCTTCATGACCGTTATGAAGAACTTCGAGGTCGAGCGTCTGGTCATCGCAGCCGACTCCCTCGGCATCGCGTCCTGCTGCTACAATGACGCGCTCAATTACGCGGCGCAGCGCATCCAGTTCGGCAAGCCCATCGGCTCCTACCAGCAGATCCAGGAGAAGCTCTGCAATATGCGCATCAAGATCGAGAACATGCGCAACTACCTGTACAAGACCGCATGGAAGAAAGACAACGGTATGCCCATCAATGTTGACGCGGCACTGTGCAAGCTCTACTGCGCTCAGGCAGGCTTCGAGGTCGCTGACGACGCCATGCAGATACTCGGCGGCATCGGCTATACCGAGGATCACCGCGTTGCACGTCTGTGGCGCGATGCACGTATGCACCGCATCGGCGGCGGCACGGACCAGATCATGGTCCACATTGCGGGCCGCGCCCTTATCAAGGAAGTAAGCAAGTGATCTGCTTCCCCGGCGGATAAACTGCTAAAAAAATAAAGAGAGGAATAGAAAAATGGAAACCAAAAAGTTTGACATTGTAAAGCTCCTTAAAATTGTCATCCCGGCGATCCTTGCGATCATCATCGCAAACATAGCACCTCCCGAGGATCTGACCGTTGAATCCATGAGATTCGCCGGCCTCTTCGTCTGCATGATCATCTGGATGGTCCTCAACGTATGGCCCGACTTCGTCATCACCCTCGTCGGCCTGACCGCCTGCGTCATCTGGAAAGTCGCTGATTTCGGCACCGTGTTCGCTCCGTTCTCCGGCACCTCCGTGTGGCTCGTTATCGGCGCGTTCGGTATCTCCGCCGGCGTTGCAAAGAGCGGTCTGCTCAAGCGCCTGTCCTACATGATCCTGAGCGTGTTCCCCGAGAACTTCAAGGGTCAGGTCCTTGCTCTGTTCTCCGCGGGCTTCGTCATCAGCCCCCTGATCCCCTCGCTGAATGCGAAGGCTGCTATCCTCGCTCCGTTCTCCGCACAGGTCTCCGAGTCCCTCGGCTATGAGAAGGGCTCCAAGGGCGCACGCGGCCTCTACGGCGCAGTCGTTATCATCACCACTATCGTCGGCATGGCGTTCTTCTCCGGCGCAGTCCCCGTGGCAACTCTTATCGGCATGATGCCCGATGAGCAGGCCGCAGGCATGCATTGGATGAGCTGGTTCTCCGGCACCTGGCTGTGGATGGTCGTCATCATGGTCCTCTCCTTCCTCGCCATCATCGCTCTCTACAACCCCAAGTCCACCAACACGGCAGCTGTCGAGACCGGCCTTGCAAAGACCCAGCTCGCCGCACTCGGTAAGATGACTAAGGTCGAGAAGATCACCGCAGTCCTGCTCGTCGCAGCTCTGATCGGCTGGATGACCACGGCTGTCACCGGCATCAACGCAACTCTCGTTTCGATGATCGTTCTCCTGCTCATGTTCATCACCGGCGTTCTCAAGGGACCCGACTTCAAGAACTCCATCGCATGGTCCTCCGTCGTCTTCATCGGCACTGTCTACACCCTCGCTTCCATGCTCTCCAAGATGGGCTGGTCGAGCTATCTGGCAAAGGTCCTGGCTCCCGTGCTCGCTCCTGTTGCAAGCAACATCTGGATCCTCATCCCCGTTATCTGCATCGTCGTTTACCTGATGCGTATCCTCGTCGTCTCCCAGACTGCCGCTATCACCATCATCTGGGCTATCTTCGGCGGCCTCTGCTCTCAGTACGGCATCCACGCATTCCCAATCCTCTTCTCCGGCTACTGCGCAACTCTCTGCTGGCACTACGCCGGCAACAACGTCACTGTTGCTACCTGCCTTGCTGCAACAAATGACAAGATGGTCTCCTTCAAGGATACCTTCCAGATGAACATCGTTTACATGGTCGTGAACCTCATCGCCTGCATGGCCAGCATCCCCGTGTGGAAGCTCCTCGGCTACTGCTGATAAGACGCGCCGTCCGATAGTTCATTAGTTAGATTTATAAGAAAAGAGGTATATACAAATGGCAAAAAGAGCTGATGTTCCCGAATTTGGTATGCTTCGCGGCGTGACCGTCGTCAATGCATCTACCGTCGTCGCCGGACCTATTGCCGCCTCCCTGATGGCGGAAATGGGCGCTGACGTTATCTGGATCGAAAGCACCAAGTCCCCTGACACCAACCGCGGCAAAGGCGGCATGGGCGCCGAGTGCGACCGCAAGAACATGAGAAACATCTCTCTCGATATCCCCTCTCCCGAGGGACGCGAGATCCTGAAGAAGCTTCTCACCAACGCCGATATCTTCATCGAGTCCTCCAAGGGCGGCACCTACACCAAGTGGGGCCTGACCGATGAGGTCCTCTGGTCCTGGAATCCCAAGCTCGTCATCGCCCACTTCTCCGGCTACGGCCAGAGCGGCGATCCCGACTACGTCAGCCGCGGCTGCTATGACCCCGTCTGCCAGGCGTTCTCCGGCTACATGGCACTTCAGGGCTTCAAGGACAGAGAGCCTCTGGCCGGCCGCGAAGTCCCCACCGATTACCTCGCCGGTTTGAGCGGACTTGCAAACATCCTCGCCGCTCTGCGCTATGCCGACAAGACCGGCAAGGGCGAGAGCTTCGATATCGCTCAGTTCGAGATGGCTGCAAGATTCCAGAACAAGCTGCCCATGGACTACTTCAACGACCGCAAGACCGCCGCTCCGCTCGGCGCTCACAATGACATCACCGCCGCATGGGGCACCTACCGCTGCAAGGACGGCAACTATGTCTACCTCATGTTCCTCGGCGCAGGCGTTATGAAGCGCGGCCTGAAGTACTTCGGCTATGAGTTCGGCGTCGATCCGTTCCCCACCACTCAGAACTTTGCAAAGATAGGCACAGAGGGCGGCACCATCCTCGAAGCCAAGGTCAAGGAGCTCTGCGACACCCACGATGCCATCGAGGTCGAGAATATTCTGTGCGGCATGGGCGTTCCGTGCAGCCGTGTTATGACCTACGAGATGATGGAGACCCAGCCCCATTACGTCGCACGCCACACCATCAAGGAGTGGGATGCCGTTGACGGCCGCCACCTCAAGGGCGTTGCGCTCGTTCCCGCTGTCACCAACAATCCCGGCCAGATCTGGAGAGGCTGCCCCACCATCGGTATGGACAACGAGGATATCCTTTCCGACCTCGGTTATGACAAGGCGGAGATCGCTAAGCTTTACGAGTCCGGCGTGATCCGCAAGGTATAAGCGTAAATCCACAGCAAAATAAAGAACTACGGACCCACCCTCGCCGCGGCACACAAGCGGCGGCGGGGGTGGGATTTCTGCTGCTCAAAGAGGCCGCATCACTAAGGGGAAATTTATGATACAGATAATTATGATAGTGGGATATGTGCTCTTCTCGTTCCTCGTCTCTCTATATTTTATGAAACGCGCCAAGGAGAATACAAGCTCCTTCTATACCGCAAGCCGCTCCATGCCGATGATAGTCGTCGCAGCCCTGCTGTTCTCCGAGATAATCGCTGGCTCCGGAACTATCGGCAACGCGCAGAACGCATTCAACGGCGGCCTGTCAAATGCGATCTGGGCAAACTGGGGCATGGCTATCGGCTGTTTCCTTGTCGTGCCGACGGTCTCCAAATTCTACCGCTCCATGGCGGCAAAGCACAACGCGATGACGATCCCGCAGTGCTACGCGGCCATGTTCGGCGAAAAGGTACGCATTGTGATGATCTTTGTCGTGGCGCTGGTATATCTTATATTCTTCTCCACACAGGCCTCCGCTGCGTCCACCATTCTTGCGCCCCTGCTCGGTATTGACAGCACCGTGTGCACATGGGCGATAACCTTTGTCTTCATCATCATTGCTGTTTTCGGCGGCATGGTCGGCGTTTCGTGGATGGGCGTTCTGCACACCGCGGTTATGATTGCCGGTATGTCCATCGTCGCTTTCTTCTCCGTCCGGCACATAGGCGGACTCGACGCTCTCAGGTCCGACCTGCCCGCAAGCTATTTCAGCATAATCGGCGCAAAGCCGATGAATACGCTTGCCAGCGCGCTCGGTACGGCTATCTCGTTCCTCGCCTCCTCCAATGTCACTGCCGCGCTCTTCGGCTCAAAGGATAAGAAAAGCGCCAACGGCGGCATGATAATCGCGGGGCTTCTCACTCTGCCCTTTGCGCTCATGCCTGCGATCATCGGCATCTGCGCCAAGGTCTATCTTCCCGACATCAGCTCCGGCAGCGCGCTGTATGCCATGGCAAACAGCGTCGGCCCGATATTCGGCGGTCTGGTCAGCATGGCGATAATCGCCGCTATCTGGTCCACTGCGCCGTCTCTTCTCATGGTCATTTCAGGTACCTTCACAAAGGACCTTTACTGCGCGGTCATCAATCCGCACGCAAGCGAAAAGCAGCAGCTGCGCTTTTCATATGTAGTTATCGTCATTGCCGGTATCGCAGGTACGTGGCTCGGCATGGGCGCAAGCTCCATTCTCAACCAGATGCTGGGCGCGTTCCAGATCCGTTCCGTCGTCGGCGTAGTCCTCCTTGCGGCTCTGGCATGGCCGAGAGTCAACAGCCGCGCCGCGTTCTGGTCAATGATGGGCGGCGGCACCGTCGCTGCTGGCTGGTTCTTCGCCGGCAATCCGTTCGGCATCGCGCCGCTGTGGCCGGCAACGGCGGTGTGCCTCATCATCCTTATCCCGATCACGCTGTCGAGTAAGGAAAAGATCTCCGATGGGTACAGGAGATATATGGAAGCGCAGGAAGCGCTCCCGGAAAACAAAGCCAAAGCGCAGGCGTAAGCTGCAATCTATAATAAAAAGTCCTGAAATCGCAAGATTTCAGGACTTTTCTGCGCTTATGCGGTTTAAATCGACGCTGTCTCAATTGCTGCCCGGCGTCATGTGAACAGCTTGAAGGTCTCCATATGCTCCTGGCCGTGTTTCCGGGCGATTTCCGGATCCCTTGAGGCAAGGGCTTCATAAAGCGTTGTGTGCAGCTCCGTATACTTAGTGAAATCAAAGCCCTGCCGGTAGTTCAGCGCCGTGGAATTTATGATTACCGAGCGGGAGATAATATTCGTCATACGCTCAAAGACAACGTTACGAGTCATCTTGTATATCAACGTATGGAACGCGATCTCCTGATCAATGAATTCGTCGATCCACTCGTCAACCGAGCTTTCAACGACAAGACAGCTGATCTCGTTCATCCTGACGACCAGATGCTTCATATCGTCCAGCTGATGCGCGGAAGCGTTTGCTGCCGCCAGCGCGCATACTTCCGGCTCAATGATGCTCCTGAACTGGGAAAGATTGGACTTCAGGATGTCTTCGTTCACAAACTCAAGGCCGAACGGATCCTCGCTCAGACCCGGTATCGCAGCCACAAAGGTACCCTTGCCGCGCTCTATCTCCAGGACACGGCGGGAAACAAGAAGCTTCACCGCTTCCCGTATCGTAGTGCGGCTGACATTGAGCGAGTCTGCCAGCTCCTGCTCGTTCGGCAGCTGCGTGCCGACGGCATATTTGCCGACGATGATCCGCTGCTTTATTCTGTCGGCTATATTTTCAGAAAGAGTCTTGCTCTGCAAATTATCACCTTTTCCTCAACTTATATAACATGAGAATTATACCATATATGAGGAAAAAATCAAGTGGTCATACGTCATATGTGTTAAGCGTTTTCCACAAAATTCGTGTCGCTTATTCAGCGAAAATGTCAATTGAAATCATTTATATGTAAGCGTATTATAAACACAGACATAATACGTCATACATCACACGTGATATGGCGCGTTATCGACACGGAAATCGGCAAAGAACCGGAAAAACAAAAAAGGAGAAATATTAATGAAAAAGGCTATCTCAATTATCCTTGCATTGGTTATGACTCTGGCTGTACTTACCGCATGCGGCAGCAGCAGCACTCAGCCCGCTGCGACTTCTGCCCCGGCGGCAAACGACGCGGCAGCATCTGCCGAGCCCGCTAAGGACGTCCGCCTGCTCAAGACCTCTATGCCCACCGCTTGGGATGAGACGCACGGCTATACTCAGGCTCTCATCGCTATGAACAAGTACCTTGACGAAGTCTCCGGCGGCACCCTGCAGCTTGACATTTACGCCGGCGGCCAGCTGGGCGATGAGACCGCCATATTCGAGTGCCTCCAGCTCGGCACTGTGGACTGCGCGATCTTCAACGCCGCTTCTCTTTCCAACTTCACCCACGCTCTCGAAGCTTTCGACCTGCCTTATCTCTACACCGACGATGAAGGCTGGGCAAATCAGGAGCTCCAGAACGCAGTCGTCAGCTCTGACTTTGCAAGAGGATATCTTGACAAGGTATACGAGGAGACCACCGTCCACGCAGTCGGCTTCCTGTACAATGCCGCCCGTGACTTCTTCCTGAACAAGCCCCTTGATTCCCTCGCCGACGCTTCCAAGATAAAGCTCCGCTCCATGACGGCTCAGATGCATCTTGATATGTACACCGCAATGGGCTTTGTCGCCACTCCCATGGGCTACAGCGAGGTCTACAACGCAATGCAGACCGGCGTTATCGACGGCTTTGAGGACACCGCCTGCTCCACCATCACCTCAGGCACCTATGAGACCGCAAAGTACTGTGTAAAGAGCGGCCACGCGACTGCATCCCCGCTGTTTGTGTGCAGCGATATGGTCTGGAACAGCCTCACCGCTGAAGAACAGGGCTGGCTGATCGGCGCTGTTGAGGTAGGCCGTCAGGCCTGCTGCGACACCTTCGTTGTCTCCCAGGCCAACGCATACAAGACCTTTGAGGAAAAGGGTCTCAAAGTCAGCGTTATCGACCGTGATGAAGCCCGCACCGCAGTTGCTCCCGTCATCGCAAAGTATTGCGAGAACGAGGACTATAAGGCTGTCTACGTGTTTGTTCAGGAACTGCGCGAGGAGCTCGGCCTCGGTTCTTACATCGGCATGGAGGACTACATGGACATGTTCGCATGATGCGGACTGCTCGTAATTAACGCAATCGATCAACTTAATGGGCCGCGGCTGGTTTCAGAGGCGGCCCATTAATAAAATGGATTTATATAGGTAGGGTGATAAAAATCAAAAAAATACTTTATACCCTTGATAAAGTCAATGACTTCTTCGTGAACATCCTCAAGTATGTCCTTGCGGCGATACTGAGCATTCAGATCCTGCTGATCTTTATGACGGCAGTTATGAGATATGCATTCAACCATCCGCTGCCCTGGACGGATGAGCTGACCACTTATATGCTCGTAATGATAACATTCCTCGGCGGATACGTTGCGTCGAATACCGGCGCGCTGGCAAAGGTCGAGTTGATCTCCGGCAAATTCAATGGAACGTTCGGGAAGATCATCAATGTTGTCGCAAGAGTATTCTCGGGTGCGCTTGTCGGCTGGATCGCATTCTACGGGACCAAGCTTTTCCTCAGCCCCGTCATCCAGAACCAGACCAGCTCCGCGCTGCAGATGCCGGTCAAGTATGTGTGGTGGTGCCTGCCGTTCACGATGTGGCTGCTTCTCATTACCGAGATCCTTGGGATCATACACATTTTTGTACCCAAGCAGACGGCGGAGGAAACTCTTCCCCCGCAGGAAATCGACGCATAAGGAGGGCAGACATGGTACTTATAATAACCTTTATCGTCACGATGATAGTGGGCGTGCCTATATGCTATGTCCTCGGCCTTGTAGGCGCGGCGGGTCTCGTAAGCATGGGGCCGACGTATTTTTCCACTGTCGCGCAGAAGCTGTTCGCTTCGGCCAACAATTACAGCCTTATGGCAATCCCGATGTTTATCCTTGCCGGTGAGCTTATGGGACTGTCGGGCGATGTTCACAGGCTGATGGACTTCTGCCGCTCCATAATCGGACGCATCCGCGGCGGCATCGCATATGTGTGCACTATCGTTGGCCTGCTGCTCGGCGGCATACTCGGCATGGCAAATGCGGAAGCTGCGCTCCTGAGCTCCACGATATATCCGGAAATGCTCAAGGACGGCTATGAGGATACCTTTTCGGCCTGCTTTATCGGCTCCGTGTCCGTCGTCGGCCCGCTGATCCCGCCAGGACTGCTGTATGTTATATACGGCGTCGCGAGCGGCACGCCGATCGCATCGCTGTTTGAATCCGGCGTCATTCCCGGCATCCTGGTCGCTATTGCTCTCATGTCGGTCATCTTCGTGCTCAGCCGCAAGCCCGGCTGCCCGTGGAAGACCCATGAGTGGAAAGGCTGGAAGCATGTCCTGCATTGCTTCAAGGATGCTGCGTTCTCCATCGTTGCGCCGTTCCTGACCTTCGTGTGCATCGCGGCCGGCATCACCACCGCCACCGAAGCGGCGAGCGTCATCATCGTCTTTGTCCTGCTCGTCGGCACGATCGTCTATAAGAAGATCAAGTTCAAGGATCTTCTCCCGATGATGATCCGCTCTGCGGTCATGAGCGCGGCGATACTGATGATCGCCTCCATGGCCGGTGTTATGGGCTGGGTTCTGGCAATAGACCAGATACCGCAGAAGATATGCAATCTGATGATCTCCATGACAAACAGCAGGATCGCTGTCCTGTTCATCATCCAGATATTCCTGCTCTTCGTCGGTATGTTCATGGACGCCGCCCCCGCTGTGCTTATCCTTGTCCCCGTCTTTATGCCGATAATGAAGCAGTACGGCATCGATCCGGTGCACCTCGGTCTCCTTATGTGCTTTAACCTCACCATCGGCGTTCTCACGCCGCCTGTCGGGACATGCCTTTACACGACCGCAATGGCCACCGGCGTACCTGTTGACAGAATGATAAAGGGCATATGGCCGTGGATCGGCGTGCTTGTCGTTGTACTGTTCATATGCACTTACTGGGAAGGACTCATACTCTTTATACCGCGCCTGCTCGGCTACGGTGTATAAAAATCAAACATCAGGGAGTAACAGAAAATGATTAAAAACGAGCATCATATCAATGATTTCGTCTCAAGCGAGATCAGAAAAGCAAACGAGACCCGCGGGCTCTGGTATTACGAGCTGGTGCAGAGCGCCGGTAAATACGGCCTCGATAAGGAACAGTTCGCCCGCGCCGCGATCAGGAAGCTCGGCAACCTTTACCGCGGCGGATACCCCGACACCGACAGCGTGCCTGAGTTCATGGGTGCGTTCCTCAATGACCATAACATCAAGCAGTTCCACATGGAGCTGGTCAGCCTCACCGATGATGAAGCTGTTGTCCATTTCCATTACTGCCCGATGTGCGGAGCCTGGACGAAGCTTACCGACAACGAGAAAGAGATCGGCATGATCTGCGACTGCGCAATGGATGTTGACCGCGGCGTGTTCGACCTCTATGAGCACATCGGCTTCAAGCTCGAAAAGGCTATCGGCTGCGGCGACAACGTATGTGAGCTGCATTTTGTCAGAAAGTGATCGGGAGGGATACACATGATCGTTAATGAACCGAAGAAATACATAGGCGACTACGGTGTAGACAGCGTCAGAGCTGCATATGAAAACCGCGGCAAGTGGTACTATTATCTTGTCAAGGAGGGACTCGACCAGGGACTGCCCCTTGAGTTCGTGCGCGATGCGATGCGCGAGGCAGGAAAGTTCCAGTATGAGACGCGCTTCAAGGGAATGACCGAGATCGACGAGTTCGCCGGAGAGTTCATGACCTACGGCGTGGAAAAGGTAAACGAGGGCGAGATCGTCGAAAAGGACGAGAACCATCTCAAGATCGATCTTGGCTACTGCCCGCTCGTAAAAGCATGGCAGGGTCTGACGGACGACGAGGAGTATATGTCCCGGATCTGCGACTGCTGCATGGATATGGACCGCGCCATGGCGGAGGGCCTCGGCTGGACGATGGACCTTGAGCACACCATTGCCGCCGGTGACGGCAAATGCACTATGTGCTTCAGAAAAAAATAATCACTGCGTATAAAAAGGGGAGGCGGAGGTATCTGTCTCCCTTATTTTGAACACTTTACAAGGAGAAGAACGATGAAGAAAATAATCAACGATCCGGAACACGTAGTATCCGAGATGCTGGCAGGCATAGAGATATCGGACAGCAGCCTCAGATATATCCCCGGCTTTGAGGTGATCGCGCGCCGCGAGCCGAACAAGGAAAAGGTCGCCATCATTTCCGGCGGCGGCAGCGGCCATGAACCTGCGCACGCGGGCTATGTTGGGCTCGGTATGCTCGATGCGGCAGTCGCGGGCAATGTGTTCGCGTCCCCGTCTCCCGACCGCATCCTCGAAGCGATCCATCAGGTCGGCGGAGACAAGGGCGTACTGATGGTCATAAAGAATTATTCCGGAGACATTATGAATTTCAGCATGGCCGCCGAGCTTGCCGAAATGGAGGGCTATAAGGTCATGTCCGTCGTCACCCGCGATGACGTGGCTGTGCCCGAAAGCACCTATTCCACCGGCCGCCGCGGCATCGCCGGTACCGTGTTCGTACATAAGATCGCAGGCGCTGCGGCAGAAGCGGGACGCTCTCTGGAAGAGGTACGCGATGTTGCGCAGAAGGTCATCGACAATACCCGCTCTATGGGCATGGCCATGAGCCCCTGCATTCTCCCCGGCGTTGGCAAGCCCGGCTTTGTGCTGGCGGATGACGAGATAGAGGTAGGCATGGGCATCCACGGCGAACCCGGCGTGGAGCGTACGAGCGTCAAGACCTCCAAGGAACTTGCGGAGATACTCTGCGGCCATATTCTTGCGGACATGGATTTCAGCGGCTCGGACTGCGCGGTCATGGTGAACGGCCTCGGCGGAACGCCGCTGATGGAGCTTTACATTCTCACGAACGACGTGAATGCGCTTCTCAGGGAAAAGGGAATAAACCCCGTGCGCTGGTACGTGGGCAACTATATGACCTCGCTTGAAATGAGCGGCTGCTCCGTTTCTCTGCTCAGGCTTGATGATGAGATGAAGGCTTATCTTGACGCGCCTGCGCACACGGCGGCATGGAGGGAATAAGAATGGCGAAAGTTGATATCACTGCCGGTAAGTATGTGGATTACCTTAAAAAGGTCACGGCGAAGATCGCATCGGAGAAGGACTACATCACTGAGCTTGATGCGGCCACGGGTGACGGAGACCACTGGGCAAACATGAATACGGGCTTCACGAAGCTGATGGAGATAGAGGATCAGCTGCGCGCGGCCTCGCTGGCGGAGCTGTTCAAAAAGGCGGCGATGACCATCATGTCCGGCGTCGGCGGCTCTTCGGGGATACTGTACGCAAGCGCATATCTCAAGGCTTCGGCAGCCGTCGGGAGTGCGGAGACGATGGACGCAGCCAAGCTGCTTGAGGTTCTGGAAGCGGAGCTTCAGGGCATAATGCAGCGCGGGAACGGCCAGCCGGGCTTCAAGACAATGATCGATCCGCTGTATGAGGCGGTCGAAGCGATGAAAGCAGCCCTGCCCGAGGGGGAAGCGGCAGCGATCCGGGCGATGCAGGCCGGTGCGAAGCACGGCATGGAAGCGACGCGGGACATGGAAGCCATCCGCGGCAGGGCGTACTATCAGGCGAACAAGGGAGTCGGACATCTTGACCCCGGCGCCGTGACGATGTATTATCAGCTTGACCTGCTCGGAGAAGCTGCGATCGAAAGCATGAACTGACTGTTCCGGAGGAGTATATACAGATGACAGATCTTCGTCAGCTTATCATTGATGATATGAAGCCGGCGCTCGGCGTGACCGAGCCTGCGGCAATAGCCCTTGCGTGCGCCCAGGCCCGTGCGCTGTCGGATGAACCCGTTGAAAAAGTCGTTGTCCGCGTCAATTCCGGCATATATAAAAATGCCTTTACCTGCGGAATACCCGGCACGGCAGAGGTAGGGAACGAATATTCCGCGGCGCTTGGCATAGTTTGCGGCGATGCAGAGAAAGGCCTGTGCGTGCTTGAGGACGTAAACGACGCGGCCGTGGCAGAGGCAAAGAAAATGATCGGCGACGGCAGGGTAAAGGTCGAGCTTGATTCGATAAGCTCAGTGCTGTTCATCGGTGCGACGGTGTACACCGCGCACGATGTATGCAGAGCGGAGCTCCGCGGCAGCCACACGAACTTCTGCCTCATAGAAAAGAACGGCCGGAAGCTGCTGGAAAAGCCCTATGTCCATTCGGACGCGGACCGCTCGCCCATAGTGGAATGCAGCATCGCGGACATTTATGATTTCGCGCTCAACACGCCAATAGAGCAGCTGAAGTTCATGCTCGAAGCGTACCGTGTCAATGAGGAGCTTGCGGAAGCGGGCGCTGCATGGGAGCGCTGCACCATTACCCGGAGCATGATCGCGCAGAACGGCGGCAGGCTCATCTCGGACGATCCGCGCCAGAGTGCGAAGACGTATGCGTGCGCCGCGGCGGAAGCACGTGTCTTAGGTATCGATAAAGCTGCAATGAGCATTACCGGCAGCGGGACGCACGGGATAATCTGCACCCTCCCGCTGGATGCGTACTGCAAGGTTCAGGGGCTGGGCGAGGAGCGGCTCCTGCGCGCCACCGCCATCAGCTATCTGGTGTGTATGTACATAAAGGAGTTTTCCGGTAAGCTGTCGGCGTTCTGCGGCTGCGGAATAGCCGGAGGCACCGGGCTCGCCTGCGCGCTGGCCTATCTGATGGGCGGAGACGAAGCGAGCCTTGACCGCGCCTGCAATAATATGGCCGCTTCGATAACCGGCATGATATGCACCGGCGGCAATCACTGCTGCTGCCTGAAGGTCATCACCGCGGTCGACTGCGCATATAATGCCGCCGTCCTCAGCGTGGATAATGCTGCCGTGGCTGCCCCGCACGGCCTCTGCGACCATTCGGTCGAAAAAACGCTTCAGAACGTCGGCCTTATCGCTGACCCCGGCATGGTCGATACGGAGCGCGTGATAGTAGAGATAATGAAAAACAAATAACCCACGCAGACCTCAAATCAAAAAAGAAGCAGAGCGGCTCATACCGCTCTGCATTTTTATGCCTTATCTCACTGCACCGACGGCTGCCCGGCGTCACAGCGCGGCGCGCTGCTCGGGGCTCATGCGGTACTGCGGCTTCACATGGTACGCGACCTCGGCGTACTGCCGTGCGCGCTCGCGCAGACAGAAGTTGCCGTTCTGGCTGCACCAGACATACAGCTCGTGGATTATCAGATCCGTCGCGATGTGCGACAGCAGCTCCGGCGGCTCCTCGGTCTCGATGATGCCGGACTTTGCGCAGTTTTTTGCGAGCGTCGCAAACAGATCGTCCAGCGCGTGGACGGCTTCGCGTATGCCCTGCGGGGACTCAAACTGCATGATGAACAGCGTGCTTGTGAGCTTCGGGCCGAAGTCGAGCGCTATCGTGATGAACCGGTCGAACAGCTGCCATATGCGCTCAAAGTCATTTTCCGCGTCCGCAAACTTCCGGAAGCTCTCCTCATCGTTCTGCTGCGGCTTTGCGACGACGTAATCCAGAATGCTGCGCTTGCCCTTGAACAGGGTATAGAAAACCGAGCGCGAAACGTGCGCCGCTTCGCATATTTCATTGACGCTGACATTGTTGTAGCCCTCGGCTTTGAACAGCCCTATCGCGCATTTCGCAATGCTTTCCTTGAGCCGATGCGACGAATCCTGCACCAAAAACGCCCCTTCCGTAACGTCCTGATTTCGAGGACATTTTACGATATTTGTCCTCGGAAGTCAACGAGCTGCCGGGATTGTTCTCAAATATTTTGCAGTTCTTTTGTGAGTTGTTCCAAAACGGCTGTTAACTTATTGACTATTTTCGACAAGTTAGGTACGCTTAAATCCAGCTATAAAAATAACAAGCGCACCCCGTTTTTTATTCTATCAGGAGGCTTGAAAAGCTATGACGAAGGACGAAAAAATCGCAAAGCTCGGCAAAGAGATAACCGACCGGGCGACCGTGCTGCTCGGCAAGGACAAGATCACCCCTGAGTCCCCGGAATATCTGGGCATCAACTCCGCGCTGAAGTACACCGCTTATAAGTACGACCAGAAGATGGCCGACGACATTCTTGACATCTGCCTTACGATGAAGAAGCGTGTGCCGCTGACCATCGAGCAGCTGGCGAAGAAGAACCCGCAGTTCGACAGAGCATATCTTGAGAAAGCTATGCAGGCTGTCAGCGAGAGCGGCCTTGTCGAGTTCCACTGGGAAAACCTCGACGGTAAGAACCCCAACCATGAAAAGCGCTGGGTGCTGGACATGTTCGTCCCCGGCAGCGCCGAGATTATGATGATAAACCCCGAGCAGTCCGACATGTACCCCGAGACGGCTGACTTCTTCGAGCGCATGGCTTATCTGCCGCTGGCCGGCATCACCGAAATGGTGCCTCCCGGAGGCGCAGGCATCGGCATGCATGTCATCCCTGTTGAGAAGGCCATCCCCGCCGAGAGCAAATCTCTGCCCATCGAGCACCTCAGCCACTGGCTCAAGAAGTATGAGGGCCACATCGGCGTGTCTGTCTGCTCCTGCCGCAAGCAGCAGCGCATCCGCGGCGAAGGCTCCGGCGATGTTGAGGGCGAATGGTGCATCGGCGTCGGCGATTTTGCCGACTACTGCCGCGAGACCAACCACGGCCGCGACATCACCTATGAAGAGGCTATGGAGATCCTCCAGAAGGCCGAGGACAAGGGCTATGTCCACCAGATAACCAACATCGACGGCGAGAACAAGATCTTCGGTATCTGCAACTGCGCGGTCGGCGTCTGCAACGCGCTGCGTACCTCCCAGCTGTTCAACACTCCGAACCTCTCCGCCTCCGCTTACACCGCCGAGAGCGACCCCGAGAAGTGCGTCGCATGCGGCAAGTGCGTTGAGACCTGCCCCGCCGGCGCTGTCCGTCTCGGCCAGAAGCTCTGCACCAAGGAAGGCCCCATCCAGTATCCGCGCCATGAGCTGCCTGACGATACCAAGTGGGGCGAGGATCACTGGAACAAGAACTACAAGAACGAGAACGGCTCCATCCAGACCTGGCCCACCGGCACCGCGCCCTGCAAGGTCGCCTGCCCCGCGCACATCGCTATCCAGGGCTATATCAAGATGGCTGCCGACGGCCGCTATGCGGACGCGCTCAAGCTCATAAAGAAGGACAATCCCTTCCCGGCCGTCTGCGGCAGCATCTGCCGCAAGTACTGCGAGGACGCCTGCACCCGCGGCACCGTCGATGAGCCGCTCGCAATAGACGAGATAAAGAAGTTCATCGCCGAGCAGGACATGAAGGCTGAGCACCGCTATGTGCCGCCCATGAACTCCTGCACCCACGAGAAGTTCGACCAGAAGATCGCCATAATCGGCGCGGGCCCTGCGGGCATGTCCTGCGCGTACTTCCTCGCCATCGAGGGCTACAGCCCCGTCGTGTTTGAGAAGGAAGCGGCTCCCGGCGGTATGCTCATGAACGGCATCCCCTCCTTCCGCGTCGGCAAGGATATCGTAAAGTCCGAGATCGACGTCCTGCGTGAGATGGGCGTTGAGTTCCGCTGCGGCGTTGAGGTCGGCAAGGATGTCACCATCCAGCAGCTGCGCGAAGAGGGCTTCAAGGCCTTCTATGTCGCGGTCGGTCTCCAGAAGGCCGCAAAGCTCAACATCCCCGGCGAGGAGCTTACCGGCGTTCTTGGCGGTCTTGACTTCCTGCGCTCCGTCAACAGCGGCGCGATCAAGGAGCTCTCCGGTGACGTCGTGGTTATCGGCGGCGGCAATGCGGCCATCGACGTGGCGCGCGCCGCAAAGCGTCTGACCGGCGGCAGCGTCAATATGTACTGCCTCGAGAAGGACGAGGAGATGCCCACCGTTCCCGATGAGAAGAACGCGGGTCTCGCAGACGGCGTTGTCATCAACAACTCCTGGGCACCCAAGGCCATCCTCGGCGAGGACGGCAAGGTCACCGGCATTGAGCTCATGCGCTGCGTCTCCGTGCGTGACGCAAACGGCAAGTTCGCCCCCGTGTATGACGAGAACGAGACCATCACCGTCTCCTGCTCCAATGTCCTCGTCGCGATCGGCCAGCGCTCCGAGTACGGCGCTGTCCTTGCAGGCACCGCTGCGGAGACTCCCGACGGCCGCCTCATCGCGCATGACGGTGTGACCTTCCAGACCGCCGAGCCCGATGTGTTCGTCGGCGGCGACTGCGCGACCGGCCCGAAGTACACCATCGACGCTATCGCCAGCGGCCGTGAGGGCGCGGTGTCCATCCACCGCTATGTGAACGTCGGCCAGACGCTGACCATCCACCGCAACCTGCGCGAGTTCAAGGAGCTCGACAAGGAGAACGTCACCCTGCCGGCCGAGAAAATAAAGAAGCCCGCCCGCTCCGCCGTCATCATCGACGAGAAGAAGGTCCTCACCATGTGCGACGACCGCGTGACCTTCACCGAGGAGCAGATAAAGTCCGAGGCCTCCCGCTGCCTGAGCTGCGGCCGCAGCGTGGTCGACCCGAACAAGTGCATCGGCTGCGGCATCTGCACCACCAAGTGCGAGTTCGACGCAATACACCTCACGCGCAACCGCCCGCAGAACAGCAAGATGATCCCCGCCGAGGACAAGTTCAAGGCCATCGCTCCCTACGCCGCAAAGCGTCAGGTAAAGATAATCAAGAAGCAGCTTTCCGGCAAATAATCATCCCGGAGCAGATACAGGTGCGGGATAGAACCCGCACCTGTTTTTACTGATGTTTTACTGAATCAGAAAGGAAAGTTATGCACGAGCTTAGCATAGTGACCTACGTCATCGAGCAGGTCGACGAGATAGCCAAGGAGAACAAGCTTACGGACATCCAGTCCGTCACGCTGGAGTTCGGCGAGGTGTCCGGAATAGTACCGGAGTATCTGAGCGACTGCTGGAAATGGTACGCCAAAAAGACTCCGCTGATAGAACACACTGAGTTTAAGTACGAGATCATCCCGGCCATAACATGGTGCGACGACTGCAAGACCACCTATCCCACCGTGAAATACGGCAAGACCTGCCCCAACTGCGGCAGCGGCCACACATGGCTCCAGCAGGGGCAGGAGATGAATCTCAAGGAAATAGTCGCGTGTTGAATGTTGGAAAATAGCAGCGAAATTTTGTCAAAAAACTGACATCAGTATATTGCGTTTAGAAGAACAAGTGTTAAAATAATGACGGTCGCCCGAGGCGGCTGGATTCTTGTGCCGGAAGCTGTCGGCTCCCGGCGATTGGAGAAGAAAAGATATGAAAGATCTCAAGCACCTGCTCTATTTTGAAAATCTCCTGCAGGAAGCTCAGAATGAGCTTATCCTGCAGGCGCAGAGCGAGGGAAAGGTCTGCGTGGCATACGTCTGCGAGAACACACCCGAGCCTGCTGCTGAACCTGCCGGGCGCGTTTTCCACGCGTCTGCGCGCACCGCGCACCGGTTCCATGGAAATGGCGACCTATTACATGACCAGCTTCCTCTGCGAGTACAGCCGCGCCCTGCTTGAGCGCGCTATCGAGGGCGGCTACAACTTTGCCGACTGCCTCATCACTCCCGACGGCTGCACGATGATGAACCGCGCCGTCGAGAACATGGAGCTGCTGAAGGCTCTGGGCAAGGACAAGGAAAAGTTCTTCTTTGAGTATATGGAGATACCCATGAAGGCCGACGACAACGGCCTGAACCTCTACACTCTCCAGTGCAAAAACCACATCCTCAAGCCCCTGCATGAGCACTATGGCATTGACGTTTCCGATAAGGCGATACGTCAGGCCGTCGCAGAGCACAACCGCGTCTGCGAGCTCATCCGTGCTATCGGCGATTTCCGCAAGGGCGACAAGCCGCGCATCACGGGCTATGAGTTCCACGTCATCACGCTTGCGACCTATGTCGCGCCGAAGTACCTGATCATTGACAAGCTCGAAGAAACTCTCGAAGAGCTCAAGACCCGCGAGCCGGACGAGAAAGGCTATCGTGCCCGTGTGCTGGTGGTCGGCTCCGAGGTGGACGACTGCAGCTTTATAAAGCTCGTCGAGGACACCGGCGCTTATGTCTGCGCCGACCGTTTCTGCTACGGCTCTCTCCCCGGACGCGATCCCATTGAGCTGACCGATGATGAGGACGCGCTGACGCAGATATGCCGCCAGTATATGTACCGCGGCCAGTGCCCGCGCTATATGAACACCGCCAAGATGACCGGACGCCGCGAGTATGTCAACAAGCTCGCGAAAGAGTATGACGCCGACGGTATTATCTATGAGCAGATAAAGTTCTGCGACCCATGGGCTTACGAGCGCATGATGGGTTCACACATCATGCACGATGATTACGGCTACCCTGTGCTGTCGGTCGACCGCCCGTATAACATCTCGTCCTCCGGCCAGATGCGCACTCGTGTGCAGGCCTTCGTCGAGAGCATAGAGATAAAGAAGATACAGGGAGGGGACAAGTGATGAGCAACAAGAGAATCGGCTGTGAGAATTTCGGTAAGTTCTACACCGAAGGCAAGGTCAGGAACCGCCGCGAGTGGCGCGGCGTTGTCGACACGCTCTATGATTACTCCCGCTGGCTCCACAACTGGATAACTATGGCGAAGATGGTCTCGAAGCCGAGAAACATCAAGGCCATGTTCCGCTACCGCTGGATGTCGAACTACCTCGCCGTCCCCATGATGGTCGACCGCCACACGCAGGGTCTGCGCGGCGAGCATCTGCGCATCTGCCATCTGGAGCAGGACCTCATAATCGAGGACGTCGCAAAGCTGCTTGACGGCCTCTTCCGCGGCGACCGCCGCATCGGCAACGACAAGGCGTTTTCCGACAAGGTCGTCCTCGTCGACGAGAACGAAATGACCGCCGTCATGATGGGCTTCCCGACCCTGAAGGGTCTCAGCCGCGAGACTCCGTCCACCTACGTCTCCGTGCTTCTGAACCAGCACGCGGCGGAGCATTATATCGACGTTGCGCAGGAATACGGCCTTGCAGGCGACGTCTGCCCCATGCCCGAGGCTGAGGCCGGCGTATCCATCGATGACGACGCCCCCGTGCTCGGCGCCTGCGCCGTCCAGTGCAACACCACCTGCGACGGTTCCCTTCTCGGCAACGGCGTTATCTCCAAGCGCCTTGAGCTTGAGGACGGAATTCCCGTGTTCCAGCTTGCCGCACCTCTGCGCCACCGCGAGGACGACGTGCAGGACTATGCCGCGCAGGAGATAAAGAACGCGATTGCTTTCATCGAGGAGCACACCGGCGAGAAGTGGGACTGGAACGCATACTTTGAATGCGCTAAGCGCGTCAATTACGCCACCAAGTGCCGCGTCGAATGGCTTGAGATGAACAAGACCGAGTACCCGCAGGTGTTCGGCTCGAACCTCGCACTCTATACCGAGACCAACTACATGGCAATATGCGGCAAGGTCAAGGCCTTTGAGGACGTCGACCGCAAGATAACCAGGCTTGCCGAGCGCGCCTATAAGAAAAAGAAGATGGCCGCCAACGAGTACCGCCACAGAGCCATCGTCTGGGGCGTCCAGTCGCATTTCTATATGGACTTCCTCGTGTGGCTGCTCAACTGCTGGGGCATCGTGCCGCTGACGGATATGCTCTCTATGGTCTCCACGAAGGAGCTCGTCACCAAGGACACCCCGGAGAACCGCGAGCAGGCGTACTACGATATGGCATGGCTGACCGAGAACATGATAATGCGCAACCGCACTCACGGCGGCTACAAGGTGCTGCTTGACGAGCTGTGGGAGTATTGCAGGGAGTTCAACGCCGACATGGTCGTTCTCTGGGAACATATGAGCTGCAAGGCTCTCGACGGCATGCACGGCATGTTCGAGGAGCGCGCGCGTGAATACGGCATCCACCTCGTCTGGGTCTCGCACGATCTGTTTGATCCGCGCGTGATCTCCCGTCAGGGTGTGCGCGACCAGATCAACAACTATATGCGCACGGTCATGGGTGAGGAGCCTGTCGACCCGAGCCTTGAAGTCCTCCATGACGAAGAATCGTGGTAAGAGGAAAGGAGATAAAAATGTCCAAATTCTGTAAGCTCCTTAAAAAGCTGCTGCTTATATGCCTCGCGTTTTTCGCGGTGACCTTTGCGATCTATTTCTTCAATCTCGACATGAAGCTCACCTCCGCGATGCAGCCCATTCTCGACCATTTCTATGACAAGGTCGACCGCGACCAGCATCTTTGATATTTGCGGGCATGGCCGCCTGAAAGACGCTGCATTCGCAAAAAAAAACAACATCGGAGAAAGCGGACGCTTTCTCCGATGTTGTTTTGCTGTTTTATGATAGGTCACGGCAGGATAACGCTGAAGGTGCTGCCGGAGCCGGGGGTGCTCTCGACAACGGCGTCGCCCCCGTGGAACTGGGCGATCTCCTTCACCATCGCCAAGCCAAGACCGCTGCTGCCCTCGTCGCCGCGGGAAGCGTCCGCCTGCCAGAAGCGCTGCCAGACCATGTCTAGGTTCTCAGACGCGATGCCTATGCCGTCGTCCTTGACGGAGAGCACAGCTCCCTGCTCCGTGCGGCGCAGAGAGAGCCATATGTGCCCGCCCTCAACGCCATACTTATATGCGTTCTGGAGAAGATTGTGTATCACGCGGGACATCAGCGTACCGTTGAAGCGCGCAGTGACGCCGGGCGCGATGTCTGTTTTGAGCTCTATGCCCCGGCTGTCGACGGGCGTGAACTCATCGCAGCAGGACTCCGTGAACTCGCTCAGATCGCTCTCGCGCATCGGATAGCGGTCAGTGCCGTGCTGCATACGGGTGAGGCCGAGCAGCTGCTGCACAAGCTCTGACATATACTGCGCCTGCTCCTCTATGACGCCGATGGAGGCGGAATAATCATCGGGCGTTTTGTCCTTGCGTCGGGAGCGGTCGCACTGGGCGAGGATGATGGTTATCGGGGTGCGCAGCTCATGTGAAGCGTCGGAAGCGAACTGCCGCTCGGTCTCAAAGGACTTCTCCAAGCGCTCAAACATCCTGTCAAAGCTGCTGCCGAGACGCTTCATCTCGGACGGGCCGCGGCGGATATTCAGGCGCTTTGTGAGGTCGCCGCCGTCGCTTATATCGTTTGCGGCATTGACGATCTTCTCAAGCGGCTTAAAGGACAGACTCGCGATGAGCCAGCCGCCGCCCGTGGAGAGAACAAGGATCGCCGGGAGCAAGGCCGCTGTGAGGATGAGTATGGTGTGCATAAGGCCGGAGCGGTCGGCCGCGGAGATCAGGCCGCGCACCCAGACATATGTGATGTCCATGTCGACATAGACATCATAGATATAATACTCCTCGCCGTTTATCTCAGTGCTGCGCACGAAGTTTTCCTCAAACGGCACGGCGGCGGAATCGAAGCCGTCTGGTATCGCGCCGCAGAGCAGCTCCCCGTCCTCGGCATAGAAGGTAGTGTACACACCGCGGCGGTACGCGTCAACGTCGTCCCACTCGAAGCGCCCGTGGTCAAATTCGAGCCGGTCGGCGTTTTTCATCACGACCTTGACGAGCCTGCCTGCAGGATCGTCCGTAACAGTGTTTGCGTTTATGACGAACACGAATACCAGCACCATAGCCGCCAGCAGCAGCACCATGAGCGTGATCCACAGCGTCATTCTGAGCTTGACGGACATATGCTCAATCCTCCTTCAGCACCCAGCCGGTGCCCCAGACGGTCTGGATAAGCTTCTTGTCAAAGCCGGTGTCCATCTTTTTGCGAAGGTAGCCGACATAGACGTCGACGACGTTCGTCCCGCCCTCATAGTCATAGTTCCAGAGGTTGTTCTCTATCATCTCGCGCGAGAGGACGACGCCCTTGTTGCGCACCATATATTCAAGCAGGGAGAATTCCTTGCTCGTAAGGTCGATGCTCTTCCCGGCGCGCGTCACTCTGTGCGAGGAGGTGTCAAGGCTCAGGTCGCCGACGGTAAAGACGTTCGAGCGGTTGCCGGTATATTTGCGCGTCATGACACGCACGACGGCCATAAGCTCCTTGAAGTCAAAGGGCTTGACAAGATAATAATCCCCGCCGCTCTCAAGCCCCTCGACGCGGTCGGCGACGCTGTCGCGCGCGGTGAGAAAAAGCACAGGGGTCGTGTCCCCGTCGCGGCGCAGGCGGCGCACGAGGTCAAGCCCGTTGAGCTTCGGCATCATGATGTCCAGGACCATGACATCGTACTTCGCGCACTCCATAAACTCAAGTGCCTCCTGCCCGTTGAAGCAGCTGTCGACGCTGTAGCCCTCGTCCTCCACAGCCTCGCTGATTATGCGGTTGAGATGCTTTTCATCCTCTACGACAAGTATCCTCATTCCGTTCCTCCAAGTGCCGGACGGCACAGCGCCCGTATTCTGATCGTACTGTAAACCGAAGAATTAAGAAATCTATTAAAAACTATCTATTGTAATTATAAACGCATCGGCGGCGGGACGCAAGCATATGAAATTATCTCCGCCGATATTGCGGGCAGATGTGGCTTTTTTGCCTGATACGTGTTAAAATACATCAGGTACAAAGGGGAATATAAACAATGTTAGATCAATACGGACGCAAAATAGATTACCTGCGCATATCCGTGACTGACCGCTGCAACCTGCGCTGCCGATACTGCATGCCCGAGCCGATGGCCGCCGTGCGGCATGATGACATCCTGCGCTATGAGGAGATACTGCGCATCTGCCGCGCAGCCATAGAGCTCGGCATAACGAAGTTCAAGGTCACGGGCGGAGAGCCGCTTGTGCGCGCGGGCTGCGCGGAGTTCATCGCCGCGCTGAAAACCCAGCCCGGCACACAGCAGGTCACGCTGACGACGAACGGCCTGCTGCTGGAAAAGAACCTCGACGCGCTCACCGCTGCGGGACTTGACGGTGTGAACATCAGCCTTGACACAACGGATAACGCGCGCTTCCGGCGCATAACCGGGTACACCGGCGATGGGGCGGACACGCTCCTGCGTGTGCTCGACGTGTGCTGCGCCAAAGGTTTGCGCACAAAGATAAACGCCGTGATGCTCGAAGAGACGGAAGCTGACGCTCCCGCGCTTGCCGCCATCGCGGAGACGCTTTCCGTGGATGTGCGCTTTATAGAGCTCATGCCCATAGGCTTCGGCACTGCGATGAAGCGCGTCTCCCCGGAGGATATCTTCGCCGTGCTGAAGGAGCGCTGGCCCGATCTTGCCCCGACGGAGGAAAAGCGCGGCAACGGCCCCGCGCATTATTATAAGAGCGCGGCGCTCCTCGGCAGAATAGGCTTCATCGACGCGGTGAGCCACAGGTTCTGCGCCGAGTGCAACCGTGTGCGCCTGACGAGCACCGGCCAGCTCAAGCCATGTCTCTGCTATGCCGACTCCGCCGACCTGCGCGCGCTCATCCGCGGCGGGTGCACGGACGAGGAGCTGACAGAAGCGCTGAGGGCGGCCATATACAATAAGCCTCGCGCACACTGCTTTGATACAAGCACCAGCATCACGGAAAAGCATGCGATGAGCCAGATAGGAGGATAAGACCATGGGAAAGGTAATAGCGGTCTGCACGAGCGACCGCAAGGGAATACAGAAAAAGGACGTCAGCACCGCGCATTTCTCTGCCGAATGGGGCATTGACGGCGACGCACACGCCGGTAAATGGCACCGGCAGATAAGCCTGCTGAGCGCGGACAAGATAGAGGCGTTCAATAAGCGCGGGGCAAACGTCATCCCCGGCGCGTTCGGTGAAAACCTCGTCGTGGAGGGCTTCGACTTCCGCGCGCTCCCGGTCGGGACGCTCCTGCGCTGCAATGATGTGCTCTTGGAAATGACGCAGATAGGCAAGGAGTGCCACAGCCACTGCGAGATATATAAGAAAATGGGCGACTGCATCATGCCGCGCGAAGGCGTTTTCGCCCGCGTTCTCGAACCGGGTACGATCTCCGTCGGGGACGAAATGACCATCGTCCCACGTGAGGGACACTTCCCGTGGCAGGCCGCGGTCATCACGCTCGGCGAGAGCGGGAGCGGGGAGACGATATCCAAGCGTCTGCGCGATGCGGGGTACACGGTCGTTGAAGAACCGGCAATCCCTGACGATGTGCGCGTCCTAAAGCAGCAGCTCATCCGCCTGTGCGATCAGCGCCGGCTTGACCTCATCCTCGTGACCGGCGGTGCGGGCAGCGCCGCGCAGGAAGCGATGTCCGCCGTTTCGGATAAGCCGACTCCAGGCATCGCGTCTGCCGTCATACGCGGAAAGACGCTCATTGCCGCTGACCCGGAGGAGCATATGGACGCGCTCATGGACTCCGCGCCGCAGGTGATGGAAAGCCTGAGAAACGGCAGATGAGGAGGTAAGCCCCGTGCAGGATTTCACACACTTCAACGATCAGGGCAGAGCAAAGATGGTCGACGTCGGCGATAAACCGGCGACTGTGCGCACCGCCGTCGCTGCGGGGCGCGTGACGGTCAATGAGAATACCTTCACGCTCATCAAAAACGGCGGCATGAAAAAGGGCGATGTTCTGGCCGTGGCGCAGGTCGCGGGCATAATGGCCGCAAAGCACACGCCGGACATTATCCCGATGTGCCACCCAGTTCTTATAGACGGGATAGACATTTCTCTCACGCTGGATGAAGCGCGCCTTTCCGTAGAGATAACCGCGTCGGCCTCCTGCGCCGGGCACACGGGCGTTGAGATGGAAGCACTGACGGCCGTCAGCGCCGCCGCGCTCACGGTCTACGACATGTGCAAGGCCGTGCAGAAGGACATTCTCATCTCCGACATTCATCTGCTGGAGAAGACCGGCGGCGTCCACGGGGATTATTCCTACTCCGGCAAATAACGTGGACAGGGACTATATTTTTCTATTTCTTTTTACAGCGGCAAGTTTCTTAGAATTTCTAATAAATTTCTTAAAAGCTCAGGATATACTTTAGCCAAGCTGAAATGAGTCAGAAAAAAGGAGAAGGAAAAATGAACAAGACACTCAAAAACATTCTTATCGCGGTACTCGTACTCGTCATCATCGGCGCTGCAATCGGCGGATATTTCATCTATCGCCACAACGACACTTATATCGGTGCGGAAGCAGCGCTGAACATTGCGCTTGACGACGCCGGTACCACCGTCACCATGATTTACTCTGACGACGTTGAATTTGAAAAGACCCGTCACTCTGCATGGTATGAGGTTGAGTTTGACACTCATCAAAACGAGTATGATTATATTATCGACGCCGTCACCGGCGAGATACTCAACAGCAGCATCAAGCCTCAGGACTGATATAGAGCCTATAAAAACAGCTCGCACCGCGATTGCGGTGCGAGCATTTTTCCGCTTATCATCTATTGCGCATGACGTTCTTCATTCTCAGGCTGTGGTCGAGGATGCTCTTGCGCAGGCGGAGGTTCTTCGGCGTGACTTCAAGCAGCTCGTCATCGGCGAGGAACTCGAGGCACTGCTCAAGGCTGAGCTGTCTCGGCGGGACAAGGCGCAGCGCCTCATCTGAGCCGGAAGCACGGGTGTTCGTCAGGTGCTTCGTGCGGCAGACGTTGACGGGCACATCGTCGCTCTTCTGCGTGACGCCGATGACCATACCGGCATAGACCTTTGTGCCCGGCGTGATGAACATCGCGCCGCGCTCCTGCGCGTTCCAGATACCGTATGCAACGGCCTCGCCAGTCTCCCACGCGATGAGGGAGCCGGTGCTGCGGCGGGCGATGTCGCCCTTGTAGGGCGCGTACTTCTCGAACACGGAGGCAAGGATGCCCTCGCCCTTGGTGTCGGTAAGGAACTCGTTGCGGTAGCCGAACAGGCCGCGGGACGGAACGAGAAATTCCATCTTCGTGCGGTCGCCGGCGGGGGTCATCTCAAGGAACTCGCCCTTGCGCGCACCGAGCTTCTCCATAACGGAGCCCATGCAGTCCTGCGGCACGTCGACGACGACGCGCTCGATAGGCTCGCACTTCTGCCCGTCGATCTCCTGATACAGCACACGCGGGGGAGACACCTGGAACTCATAGCCCTCGCGGCGCATCGTCTCGATGAGGATGGACAGGCTCATTTCGCCGCGGCCTGCGACGTTGAAGCTGTCGGTGCTGCTGCCGATCTCTGAGACGCGGAGGGAAACGTCCTTAAGCGTCTCGCGGAAGAGACGTTCGCGTATCTGGCGGGAGGTGACGAACTTGCCCTCAGTCCCGGCAAAGGGGCTGTCGTTTACGGAGAAGGTCATTTCCAGCGTCGGCGCGCCGATCTTCACGAACTCTATCGGCTCGGCAAAGCCTCTTGCGCAGATAGTGTCACCGATGGTGACATCGCCTATGCCGCTCATCGCGATGATGTTGCCTGCGCCCGCTTCGGTCACTGGGACTCTGTTGAGCCCGTCGAACTGATAGAGCGACACGGCCTTTGCCTTCATAGGCGGCTCGTCCTGATTGTGGTAATTGCAGACCTCGATCTCCTGGTTCTGCTTTATCACGCCGCGCTCGATGCGCCCGATGGCGATACGGCCGACATACTCGTTATAGTCGATACTGCTGACGAGCATCTGGAAGGGCTTGTCAAGATCCATGCTCGGTGCGGGGATGTAGTCAAGGATCGTGTCGAACAGCGGCTTGAGGTCGGTGCCGGGAACATCGGGGGAGTAGCTCGCCGTGCCCTGCCGGCCGGAGCAGAAGAGCATCGGGGAATCCAGCTGCTCATCCGTCGCGTTGAGGTCGATGAGCAGTTCGAGCACCTCATCTATGACCTCGTGTATACGCTGGTCGGGGCGGTCGATCTTATTGACGACGACGATAACGCGGTGGCCGAGCTCCAGCGCGCGGCTGAGCACGAAGCGCGTCTGCGGCATCGGGCCTTCTGCGGCGTCGACCAGCAGGATAACGCCGTTTACCATCTTGAGTATACGCTCCACCTCGCCGCCAAAGTCGGCGTGACCCGGGGTGTCGACTATGTTTATCTTCGTGTCGCCGTACCACACGGCGGTGTTCTTTGCCATGATGGTGATGCCGCGCTCACGTTCGAGATCGTTCGAGTCCATGACGCGCTCCACGACCTCCTGATTCTCGCGGTAAACGCCGGACTGCTTGAGCATTTCATCGACAAGAGTGGTCTTGCCGTGGTCAACGTGTGCAATAATGGCGACGTTTCTAAGCTTATCCATATCTATCAGTGCTCCCTTGCTGCGTCCGCATAGCTGCGGTCAAAATTTCTTTGTACTATTTTCAACACAAAATGAAATTTTAACACTGCTCTTCGCCTTTTGCAATACTTATATAAATGAAATTTACAAAAAAGTCCTTCTTATTGAAATAATTCTCCCGCCGTGATAGAATAATTGAACCCGAAATAAGCAATAGGGAGAAGAAAAGAACTTATGAGCTACAATTTTTTTGCCTACATTTCGCGTATGCGCTACATCGGCCGCTGGAGCCTGATGCGTAACGCGCTGCCCGAGAACATACAGGAGCACAGCCACATGGCCGCCGTGATCGCGCACGCGCTCGCGGTCATTCGCCGCGATATCTATGGCGTCCCCTGTGACCCGGACAGGTGCGCATCCGTCGCACTGTTTCATGACAGCTCCGAGATCCTCACCGGCGACCTGCCCACGCCGATAAAGTACCACAGCGCGCAGATCCAGAATGCCTATAAGCAGGTGGAAAAGCTTGCCTGCGATAAGCTTCTGGCGACGCTGCCCGAGGAGCTGCGCGGGACTTATGAATCCCTGCTCTACGGCAGGGATGCCGAGGAACTGCACGATATCGTCAAGGCCGCCGATAAGCTCTCGGCGTACATCAAGTGCATCGAAGAGCGCAAGGCCGGCAATAACGAGTTTATTTCCGCCGAGAAGCAGACCCGCGCCATACTCGACGCGAGCCCGCTGCCGGAGGTGAAATATTTCTTGGATAAATTCATCCCGGCCTTTGAGCTGACGCTCGACGAGCTTGGGACAATAGACGAGGAGGGCAAAGCATGACACAGGAAAAGCTTGACCGCATAAACGAGCTCGCGCATCTTGCAAAGGAGCGGGAGCTGACCGCAGATGAGCAGGAGGAGCGCGCCGCGCTGCGCAAGGAGTATATCGAGGACTGGCGCCGCGGCACGATAGAGCTGCTGGAGAACACCTATATCGTCACGCCCGACGGCAAGAAGCACAAGCTGCCGAAAAAGGGCGAGACGCCCAAGGCGTAAAAGGCAAAACAGGACCCGGTGTGACAATATATGCCCCGCCGGGTTCTGCTTTGTATGGATGCTATCAGACCGTCTCCAGAAATTCGTCACCGGCTCGGTTAAATTCCGTGGGGTTCCTGTTTGCAATGAAATGCGTCCCCTCAATGATCCGGAGCCGCGCCCTCGTAAGGCTTTTCGTTATCAGCTCTGTGCGCTCCCACCGCAGGTATTCACATGAAGAATATGCTCCACGCGATGAGCAGCTGCGCGGCGTAGTAGGTCGCGTGAATGCCGATGTTCGCGCCGAAGCGGCGCTCGCTGCCGAAGCTGTAGGCGCAGAGGATATTGTCGCTGATGATGAATAGCACACCGCCGACGGCAAACAGCAGAGTCGACACTCCCGGCGCGTGTATCGCGACGGAGACGGCAAGCGCTCCCATGAAGGCGACGACCGCCATGTATATCATGCCCGGTACCTGCATGTTCCCAGCGTTCGTGTCCTTGCGGTAGTTATAAACGCCCGAGAGCGCGAGCGCGACGAAGCCAATGGCAAGGCCGCCCAGCAGTATGCCGGGCGCGCGGTGCGACAGCGCGATGATATACAGCACATGGCCGACGGCAAAGCTTGCAGCCCCCGCGGCGAAGAACTGCGTCTTCTTATTCACGCATATAAAGCGCAGCGCAAGCAGCTGATCGCCGAGCAGACCGAAGATGAGTCCTGCCGCAACAAGCCACGCCCCCGCTGGGGCGGCACCGCCGGTGCCGAGCATGCTCCTTATGTTCGCGTCGGTGCCCAGCAGCCCGAGCACGACGAAGCACAGGCCCGCCGTTCCCTTATAGGCAAAGGCTCTGCGGTAGTCCTTCCGCTTGCAGAACACGAGATAGATACCCCCGGACACTGCGCACAACGCTGTCAGCACCACTGCGACGAGCCGGACATTTGACGCGGTAAGCTGCATATTTGCCCCTCCGTTTCTTATGTGTTTATTTCCTGTTAAGATTCTACTCAGATTATAGCAAAAAAGAATTTGACTGTAAACATACAGTAGGGGGAACTTTATTCGGAAATCCGCGTCTTTGTAGTTGAGGACAAACTTGTAAATACCTGTAAAATAAAAGTACGAAAGGAAGTCGACAAAATGAAAAAACGGATAGCCCTGCTGCTTGCATTGCTCATGACCCTGTCCCTCTGTGCCTGCGGCAGCTCCAGCAAAATGGCCAGCTCCACCGAGTCGGCGGCATACGATTCTGCGCCCATGGAACCGCCTCCCAATGCGTCGCGCGCCTCCGGATTTGCCGCGATGGACAGCACTGCGTCTGCCGGTGAATACGGCGAATATGACTCCGGCACTGAGGGCGGCGATGTGCCCGACGAGAACCCGGAGAAGATCATCTACTCCGCCGACGCGACCGTTGAGACTACCGAGTTTGACAAGACCCTCGAAGAGCTTGCCGCGCTCATCAAAGAATACGGCGGCTGGGTGCAGTCGAGCAGCATAAACGGTGCAAACTACTACAGCATCTCCCGCGGCAGCAGCTATAACCGCAGTGCAGATTACACCATCCGCATTCCGAGCGACAAGTTCCAGACTGTCATGGGCAGTCTCTCCACGCTCGGCAACGTCCCTTACAGCTATACCTACACCGAGAACGTCAGCGCACAGTATTATGACGTGCAGTCACGGCTCACCGCGTACAAGACTCAGGAGACCCGCCTGCTCGAAATGATGGAAAAGGCGCAGACCGTGGAGGACACGATAACCATAGAGGAGAAGCTGACGGAGCTTCAGTATAAGATAGACTCTCTCCAGTCGAGCCTCAACAATTGGGACAGACAGGTGAATTACAGCACTATCTCCCTGAACGTCCAGGAGGTCGGCGAGTACACCGAGCAGCAGGCCGTCACCATAAGCTACGGCCAGAGACTGCTGAATGCATTCACGGATTCGCTTAAAGGTGCTGGGCGCTTCTTCAAGAACCTGCTGGTGTTCCTCGTCTCCGCTCTGCCGACGCTCGTTATCCTCGCGGTGCTGTTCTTTGCGCTGCGCCCGCTTTTCAGGAAGCTGAGCGCCAAGGCAAAGGCACGCAGGGAAGCCAAAAAGAACATCGCTTCAAGTAAAAACAAGGCTGAATAATAACAAATAAGCAGTGAAACCAACAGCTCCGCCCGCGGGTCACGATCCGCGGGCGGAGCTGTTTATTAACGTTCTATTAAAATTATTTAAGCGTTTGAATTGACATAACACCGATTCAGTGGTAGAATAACACGAATGATATTTTAGGGGACCATGGGGAGGTCTCCGATAAATATTTTTGTTCGATTCGACGGGCGCGTTTTATGCCCCGTCTTGCATATGTGTGCGGGCGCTGCTCCGTGCGCGATACCATTGATAGGGTCACATAGAGGCCTGTCAGCTTATGGTAATAACAAAATATCCAGCAGCTAAACCCACCGCAAAATTCTTAAAGAATGGAGGTGTGTTTACTTACTATGCCGGTAATTCTATGGATCTTGATAGCCGCTGCGGCTTTGATAGCGGGATTCTTTATAGGCTTCGGCTACCGCAAAAAGGTTGCCGAACGCGAAATATCCAGTGCTGAAGAAGAAGCCAAGCGCATAATTAACGAATCTATAAAAAGTGCGGAGAGCAAGAAGAGAGAAGCTCTCCTTGAGGCAAAGGAAGAAATACACAAAAGCCGCTCGGAATACGAGCGGGAGGTCAAGGAGCGCCGCGCCGAGCTGACCAAGCAGGAGCGCCGCTACCAGCAGAAGGAAGAAAATCTTGACAGAAAGCTGGACGCCGTCGAGAAGAAGAACGACGTTCTCAGCAGCAAGATCGCCGCTGTGGAAGCACAGCAGCAGGAAGTCGCTCTGGTGAAGAAGAGCCAGCTCGAAATGCTCGAGAAAATCTCCGGCTTCACCGTCGAAGAGGCCAAGAATTATCTGATCGCCAGCATCCGCGACGAGGTCACCCACGAGATGGCCGTCAAGGTCAAGGAGGTCGAGGCGCAGTATAAGGACGAGGCCGACGAGCGCGCAAGAGAGATCATTGCCACGGCCATCCAGCGCTGCGCCGCGGACCATGCAAGCGAGATCACCGTCTCCGTCGTACCCCTCCCCAACGACGATATGAAAGGCCGCATAATCGGCCGCGAGGGCCGCAACATCCGCAGCATCGAAACGCTGACCGGCTGTGACCTCATCATTGACGATACCCCCGAGGCGATCACCGTTTCGAGCTTTGATCCCGTCCGCCGCGAGATCGCGCGTCTGGCGCTCGAAAAGCTCATTCAGGACGGCCGCATCCACCCGGCTCGTATCGAGGAAATGGTCGCCAAGGCTCAGAAAGAAGTCAACGCGACTATCAAGGCCGAGGGCGAGCGCGCCGCGTTCGAGACGAATATCCACGGTCTGCACCCCGAGATCATCAAGCTGCTCGGCCGCATGAAGTACCGCACCAGCTACGGCCAGAACGTGCTCAACCACTCCATCGAGGTCTCCCACCTCGCCGGCCTTATGGCTGCGGAGCTGGGCGTCGATGTGAACGTCGCAAAGCGCGCGGGTCTGCTGCACGATATCGGCAAGTCCATTGACCATGAGGTCGAGGGCAGCCACGTCACCATCGGTGTCGACATCGCAAGAAAGTACAAGGAATCCGAAGCCGTTATCCACGCCATCGAAGCCCACCACGGCGATGTTGAGGCGCACAGCGTTGAGGCCTGCCTCGTTCAGGCTGCGGACGCTATCTCCGCTTCCCGCCCCGGTGCGCGTCGCGAGAATATCGAGAACTACGTCAAGCGTCTTGAAAAGCTTGAGGAAGTCTCCAAGAGCTTTCCCGGCATCGCAAGCTCCTATGCCATTCAGGCCGGCCGCGAGATTCGCATCATGGTCAAGCCCGAAGAGGTCAGCGAGGATAAGATGGTCCTGCTCGCAAGGGATATCGCCAAGAAGATCGAGGATGAGCTTACCTATCCCGGTCAGATCAAGGTCCACGTCCTCCGCGAGACGAAGGCCGTCGACTACGCAAAGTAAAAAAGTAAATTATATGAAAAAGGCTGCGTCCGTATGGACACAGCCTTTTTCATATAACCTTAATATTGCCGATGCAGGGGCGAGGAATTATTCTTTATCTTCGTCCTTATCGTCGTCGCCGAGGTCGAACTCGAGCTTTTCGCCGCAGTTGGGGCACTCGATGGAGCCTTCGGCGAGAGTGTCCTCATCGAAGCTGATCTCCTCGCCGCAGACGGGGCAGGTAGCGTCATATATCACGCCGTCATACTCCGGATCGCCGTCGTCGTCTTCGTCCTCGTCATCGCTGTAGCAGCGGCCGCAGCCGCAGCAGCTGACGTCTTCGTCCTCGTCATCATAATCATCGTCGTCCTCGGGAAAGTCGAGATCGCAGGTGAGCTCTTCGAGATAGTTCAGCTCGTCGCAGACCTCGTCGAGAGCCTCGTCATGCTCGTCATAGCATGCATGAAGGTCTTCTATTTCATGCGCCATGTCGGAGAGAAGCTCATTGAGCGCGTTCCACAGCTTGCCTTCCTTGGAATCCGGAGCGATGCCCAGACCCTCGGTCAGACCCTTCAGATATGCCGCCTTTTCCACTACTGTCATTTTGAAAACCTCCTTAGAAAAAATACGGGGAAAGACTGCTGATCTTCCCCCGCTTATAGACTTGAATTACGCTCTGGACAGATACTCGCCCGTGCGGGTGTCGATCTTGATCTTCTCGCCCGGCTCGATGAACAGAGGAACCTTGATCTCTGCACCGGTCTCGACGGTAGCGGGCTTGGTCGCGTTGGTCGCGGTGTTGCCTGCAAAGCCCGGATCGGTCTCGGTGACCTCAAGCTCCACGAAGAAGGGAGGCTCAACATTGAAGACCTTGCCCTTGTAGGAGTAGATGGTGCACTCCATGTTCTCTTTGACGAACTTAAAGTTGTCGCTCAGGACGCTTGAGTCAACAGGCTCAAGCTCATAGGTCTCGGGGTTCATGAAGTAGTACAGGTTGCCGTCATTGTAGCTGTACTCCATGGTCATGCGGTCGACAGTTGCGGCCTCGAACTTTGCGGTGGGGTTGAAGGATTCCTCACGGATAGCGCCGGTCATGATCTTCTTGTACTTGGTGCGGACAAAGGCAGCGCCTTTGCCGGGCTTGACGTGCTGGAACTCAATGACCTGGCATACATCGTTATCATACTCAAAGGTAACGCCGTTTCTGAAATCGCCTGCGGTAATAGTTGCCATATATGGGAACCTCCCAAAATAAAATTTATTATTTATCTTTGATATTTTACAGTATCTCCGCGAATTTTGCAAGCATTATTTGATGTTGGGCAAATTTTCTGTGCCTCTCACAGCACCACCAGCTCCTTGGGAGCCTTGGTGATGATCTCGGCGCCGCCCTCGCGGATGACCATGACATCCTCTATGCGCACACCGAAGCGGCCGGGAATATATATCCCCGGCTCCGCCGAGCATACCGCGCCCGCGGGCATCGGAGTTTCACCGGAGGGGTTCGCATTCGGCCATTCGTGGATATCAAGGCCGAGGCTGTGGCCGAAGCCGTGTCCGAAATATTTCCCATAGCCCGCGTCCGAAATGACCTTACGCGCCGCGGCGTCTATTTCCTTGCCGGGCACTCCCGCTTTCGCCGCTGCGATGCCCGCGAGCTGCGCGCGCAGGACTGTGTCATAGACATTGCGCATCTCCTCGCTCGCGCTCCCGACGGCGACAGTGCGCGTCATGTCGGAGCAGTAGCCGTGCTTTATGCTGCCGAAGTCCATAGTGACAAAGTCCCCGGACTGTATCACCTTGTCCCCGGGCACGCCGTGCGGCAGGCTCGTCTTGCTGCCGGTGACGACGATGGGGTCAAAGGAATTGCCCTCGGAGCCGTTTTTGAGCATGTTATAGACAAGTTCCGCGGCGACCTGCCTTTCGGTCATGCCGGGCTTGATTATGTGCAGCACCGTCTCCAGCGCCTTTTCGCTTATGCGCTGCGCCTCGATCATGCAGGCGATCTCTTCCTCAGTCTTTGACGCGCGCAGCGTCTCGAACAGGTCGCCCGCCGGGAGCAGCTAGCGGCCGAGGGCCTTTTCATAGCCGAGATAGCCGACGTGACTGAGCTTCTTATCCTCAGCGGCAAGGCGCACCATACCGGCGCACACGCTGCGGATGATACCGGTGAGCGGGTGCTCCCGGTCATAGAGGACGACCTCGGTGAGATTGCCGTCAACAGCGGCTTCGGCGGCCTCGATATAGCGCGAGTCCGTTATGAGCCATGACTTCTCCAAGCCCACGACGACCGCGCCGTCCGTTATCGGGAAGCCCGAAGCGTAGCGCTGGTTCTTCTCGTCGGTGACGAGCATGCCGTCAAGCCCGCGGCGGCGCAGCTCCTGCTGTATTCTCTTCACGTTATTCATATGCCTGTCTCCTCCGATGTGGGCCGCGGGAAAGTCACGATGAAGCGTGAGCCCTGCGGCTTATTCTGCCCGACGGCAATAGAGCCGCCGTGCGCCTTGACAGCGTCATGCACGATGCTCAGCCCGAGCCCGCTGCCGCCGGCTTCGCGCGAGCGTGCCTTATCGACCCGGTAGAAGCGGGAGAAGATGTTGTACGTCTCCTCCTCAGGGATGCCGATGCCGGTATCCGCAACGGTGAACTGGACGCTGTCGACCGTGCCCTTCAGGATCAGCGTGACGCTGCCGTTCGGGACGTTATATTTTATCGCGTTTTCGACGAGGTTAAAGATGATGTGGAACATATCGTCCACCGTCGCCATGACGACGCAGCCGTCCTCAAGCTCGCAGCGCAGCTTCACGTCATGCTCCTTTGCCAGCGGGCGCAGCAGCACCATCGCGTCGACTGCCACCTGCTTTACATCGACCGGCTCCGGGACGACCTGGATATCGTCGTCGAGACGCGAGAGGTCAAGCAGCTTCTCGGTCGTGCGCTGGAGGCGTTCGGCCTCGTTGCCGATGTCGGTGACGAACTCGCGCACGGTCTCGGCGTCCATGTTCTCGTTCTGCACGATGCTGTCCGAGAGCAGACGTATCGATGCAAGCGGCGTCTTGAGCTCATGCGAAGCGTCGGAGACAAAGCGGCGGCGCTGGTGCTCGGTGTCGTAAAGACGTTCGGTAAGCGTGTTGAACTCGCGCCCGAGCTCACTGAGCTCGTCCGTGCCGGATATCGCGAGCCGGTGCTTATAGTCCCCGCCGGCAACGATGCGCATGGAATTGGCAAGGTCGTTCAGTCTCTGGAGGACGACCGAGGAATATACCACGGCCATCACGAGCGCCGCGAGGGCGATTATGAGGGAGACGGTGCGTATCTGCACCTGGAGGTCGTTTATGATGCGGCCGCGCTCGGCGTCCGTCTCATGCAGGTACACCGCCCCCGTGATGGTGCTCTGACTGCTGATGGGGATGGCGTAGCTGCTGGAGAAAGCTTCATCCTCCTGTGAAGAGCGAAACACCGTCTTGCTGCCGAGAGCGGAGAGCAGATCGCCCGCGGCGGTCTGGGGTCTTGCGTGCGTCTGCGTATCGTATATTATATCCCCGGTCTTCCCGGCAACTATTATCCTGTCATAGCCCTGAATGTCGAGAAAGCGCAGCACCTCGGCAATGCTCTCCTGATCGGGATTGTCAAGGCTCGCAAGAGCGGAAGCGAGCGTTGCGGCCTGGCTCTCCATGGCCTTTTCCTTCTCCTGAAACACGGCGTCGCGCGCGGAGATGAGCGGATAGACATTCAGCAGCAGGAGCAGGATCAGCAGCAGCATCGCCAGAAAAGAGAAAAACTGAAAGCGGATGCTGCCGGATCTGAATGTCCAGCGTTTAATCTGCAAAGTAATACCCCACTCCCCACTTGGTGATGATGTATTCCGGCTGGGCGGGATTGAGTTCAAGCTTCTCGCGCAGGCGGCGGATGTGCACATCCACCGTGCGCGTATCGCCCTGATAGTCATAGCCCCACACGAGGTCAAGCAGCGCCTCGCGGCTGTACACCTTGCCGGGGTTCTTCATCAGAAACAGGATCAGGTCAAACTCCTTCATCGTGAGCTCGACCTCCTCGCCGCTCTTCATCGCGCAGCGCTTGGCCTCGTCCACGGTGATGTGCCCGCGGCTTATCGTGCCGCTCTTTTCCTCGGCAGCGGCGGGCGCGGCGGCTATCGACGCTCTCCTCAGGAGCGCCCGGATGCGCGCCTTGAGGGCAAGGATGTTGAAGGGCTTTGTGACATAATCATCCGCGCCGGACTCAAAGCCCATGAGCAGGTCTGCGTCCTCGCTGCGCGCGGTGAGCATGATTATCGGCACGGTGGAGAAGCTGCGGATTTCCTGACAGGCTTCGAGCCCGTCTTTCTTCGGCATCATCAGGTCGAGGATTATGAGGTCATAGTTCCCCTCGCGCGCCATCGTGACGGCGGTCTCGCCGTCATAGCAGGAATCGACCGTGTAGCCCTCGTTCTCAAGATTGAACTTGATGCCCTTGACAAGCAGCTTTTCATCATCAACTACAAGAATTTTCATTAAGCTCTCCGTTTTTTGCCATCCGCCCATTCGCTTGACGGGGCAGGAATAATTAGATATAATACACTTTACGGGCTTTGCCTATCGGCGTAACACCCTATTTATATTACTATAACATATTCCTGAAAAAACGGGAGAACAAAATGAAAAAAATAAAAATTTTTCCGCTCCTTCTTCTCATGTGCGTTATGATGACAGCCTTGGCGCCGTCGGCATGGGCCATGGAAGCGCCGCAGCTCAACGGCAAGGCCGCCGTCGTGATCGACCTCGACAGCGGCAAAATGCTCTACGGCTATAACGAGAACGAGCAGCGCGCCCCCGCCAGCCTTACGAAGGTCATGACGGCGCTGCTCGCACTCGAAGCGCTCGACTCCGGCCGCTGTGAGCTGACGACCATGGTCACCGCACAGAACGACTGCCGCGACGGCATGAGCGACGACAGCAGCACCTCCGGCCTGCTGCCGGGCATGGAGCTTTCCATGCGTGACCTGCTCTACTGTGCGCTGCTTCAGTCGGCAAACGAGGCCTGCAACATCATCGGCCGCTATCTTGGCGGCAGCATCAGCGGCTTTGTTGAGCAGATGAACCAGAAGGCGACTGACCTTGGCTGCACGAACACGCACTTTGTGAACACCAACGGCCTCCCCGCCGAGGGGCACTACAGCTCCGCCTACGACCAGTCGCTTATTTTCCGCGCAGCGCTCGATCACCCGCTCTTCAGCGAGATCATCGACAGCACGAGCTATCAGCCGGAGAACACCGCGATAAACGAGGGCAAGCCTATCGGCAACTCTAACGCCCTTATAAACATAACCTCCATCTATTCCTACAACGGCCGCTATCTCTATGACGGCGCCAAGGGCGGCAAGACCGGCTACACCCGCGCCGCGGGCTACTGCCTCGTCTCCAGCGCCGAGCGCAACGGCGTGCGTATACTCGCCGTTGCGATGGGCTGCGACGGCCCGCTCAATGCGGACATAGAAGAATGCTACAACTTCGTCGACAGCCGTACACTGTATGACTGGGCTTTCGATAACTTCTCCTACCGCAGCATCCTCAGTTCCACCGAGCCTATCACAAAGGTGAACGTCGAAATGGCCGAGGGCGACGGAACGGTCATGCTCTATCCTGCGGGCAACCTGAACGTGCTTATGCCGAATGAGGTCTCCAACGATGCGATAGAGCGCGAGGTCACGATATACGACCAGCGCCTTGTCGCCCCGCTGCCCGCGGGCACGGTGCTCGGCGAGATACGCCTGTCCGCCGGCGGTGAGAGCTACGGCACGGTCAAGCTGATAACCGGTGCGGATGTCGAGCTTTCGAGAAGCGCCTACATCAGCCAGCGCTTGGGCGAGATATTCAGCAAGGGCTGGGTCATCGCGCTGCTGATAATCGTCATTGCCTTTGCAGTAATATACACGGTGCTCGTTGCGCGCTACAGGAAGCTGCGCAGAAAGCACCTTGAGGAGCGCCGCCGCGCTGAGCAGCGCAGGCGAGCGCGTCAGGAGCGGGAGGAAAACAGCGCCCGCGGCTACACGACCATCGATCCCGATGAACGCTTCGATGCGAACATCGACATGAGCGATTTCTTCGACGACGATAACAACTACAGATAAGCAAATTTGCAGTTCGAAATTAACGAGAAGGATTTCCCCTCTCGTTAATTTCTTTGCACCGTCTTAACGGGCGAACATGTTATAATGGAGACAAAGAAATAATATGGAAAATGAAGCAATGAAAAAAGCCGGCACATTCTTTTCAAAAGTCAGATCTCTGTGCAGGGAATACATAAAAACAAGCCTCAAGGGCTGGCTGATATTCTTCTCGACGCTGGGCGTCGCATCCGCGATATGCGCCATGCTCATGCGCACGACGACCTCGGATGTGCATGTCCCGCTGATATTCGTGCTGGCCGTGCTTATCATCTCCCTGTCGACCGACGGTTATTTTTACGGCTTCCTCGCGGCTTTCGTCAGCGTCGTGTTCGTCAACTTTGCCTTTACCTTCCCGTACCTGAAGCTGGACTTCACTATCTACGGCTACCCGCTCACGTTTATGACGATGCTCGCTGTGGGCTTTGCCACTTCGACGCTCACCGCCCGCCTCAAGGCGCAGGAAAAGCTGCACATGGAGTCGGAGCGAGAGAAGATGCGGGCAAACCTCCTGCGCGCGATATCGCACGACCTGCGCACACCGCTGACGGCCATAAGCGGTTCGATATCCACAGTGCTTGAGGGTGACGAGGTTCTGACCAAGCAGCAGAAAAATGAGCTGCTGCTTGACGCCAAGAAGGACGCCGAATGGCTCTGCCGCATGGTGGAGAACCTCCTGTCCATAACGCGCATGAACGGCGCAGATATGGGCGGCATCACGAAGAACGATGAGATCCTTGAAGAAGTCCTGAGCGAAGCGGTCATGGCTTTCAAAAAGCGCCATGACGACGTCCCTGTCTCCGTCTCCGTTCCGGAGACGATGATCTTTCTGCCGATGGACGCAATGCTCATCGAGCAGGTGCTTATAAACCTCATGGATAACGCCGTAGTCCACGGCGGGAACGTCAGCCAGATAAAGATCAACGCGCGCGAGGAGGACGGCAAGGCGATCGTCAGCGTCGCCGACAACGGGCGCGGCATAGATGCTGAGACTCTGCCCCATCTCTTTGACGGCAGTCTCCAGCTCTCCGGCAACAAATCCGCCGATACCACGCGCAGCATGGGCATCGGCCTGAGCGTATGCAAGACCATAGTTGCGGCTCACGGGGGAGATATATACGCCGAAAATCTCCCGGAGGGCGGCGCGATGTTTACCTTTACTTTACCGTTAGGAGGCACAAGCTATGACAATCAAGGATAGGGTCCTTGTCGTAGAGGACGAAAAAAGCATCTCCGGCCTTATCAAGGCTATACTCACCGCAAACGGCTACGATGTCATAACAGCCAGCACCGGGAACGAGGCTTTCTCGATGATAAGCTCGCACTGTCCGGATCTCGTGGTGCTCGACCTCGGCCTGCCGGATATGGACGGCATGGAGATAATAAAGGCCGTGCGCTCCTGGACGAGCCTGCCCATCATCGTCGTCTCCGCGCGCAGCTATGAGCGCGATAAGGTACAGGCACTCGACATGGGCGCGGACGACTATGTCACCAAGCCTTTCAGCGCGGCGGAGCTTCTCGCCAGAGTGCGCGTCGCGATACGCCATACCCGCTCCGGGCTTTCAAACGAGGCTCTTGTCAACACCGGCAAGTTCGTCGCGGGCGACCTGACCATAGATTACGACAAGCATCAGGTGCTCATCGCGGGCGAGAACTGCCATCTCACGCAGAATGAGTACAGGATCGTCGCGCTGCTGGGCAAGTGCGCGGGCAAGGTGCTCACCTATGACTTCATTATGAAGGAGCTGTGGGGGCCGCAGAGCAAGGGCAGCAACCAGATCCTGCGCGTCAACATGGCAAACATCCGCCGCAAGATCGAGAAGAACCCCGCCGAGCCGCATTACATCTTCACCGAGGTCGGCGTAGGCTACCGCATGATAGAAGGAGATTGACGTCAGAATAACACCGTAAGGTCATACCGCGCCGCAAGCGGCACGGCATCGACCGACGGCATTATTCTTCCTTTTCCTCGCAAACCCGCTTCGTTGGGCTTTGCTCGGAGTTATGGGAGACCAGTCCCAATAAATTTGATTTGATTCTTTTCCTTCCTCTTTTTTTCCGCCGCTGACGGCGGTACGGAGTTCCTCGGCAGATCATGCCGCGCGGAGCCGTGCCGTCCGCCGGCGGCGGTTTTTATTGCCGTGGGGACAGACCCGGTTTGCAAAAATTTAACGCGGGCTGTTTAGTTCTTTGCACTGATTTAATCTAAAATTTGCTATTATATAATCAGTAAAAGGAGGGCGTAAACGTCCCCGAATACGCAAAAAATTATAGTAAAATTGTGGAGGATCTGTATGGAAGATATGCTGAGCTCGGTTCTGGAGACCGGAGAAGAAGTCCTTTGGAGAGGCAAGCCCGAGACCTTTGAGACCCTGGACAAAACCAATAAGCCCGCGATAGTCAAAAGCGAAATAATCAAGCTCGTTATTTCCTTTGCTCTCATCATTGCCTACATAGTAGCTGCCGGCAGCAACGGCGCGGGTATCAAGCCGGGAATCATCATTATAATCCTTGCAGTCATGGCTTATGCGCTTGCCAGCCCCTTCCTGCATGCCAATACTCTCCGCCGCAAGGTCGAGTATGTCATCACGAATCAGCGCCTCATCACCATCAAGGACGAGGCCAAGGGCGTAGAGTTCGACAAGATCAAGACCGCCGAGATCAAGACAGATGCCGACGGCCACACCACTCTGCTCTGCGGCCCCGCCTCCGTGAAGACCGAATCCGACAAGTGGCGCACCAACGCGACCCTCGGCCTGAGACTCGATAACGACACTCTCGACTGCGATGGTCTCACCTGGTACGCTATCCCCAACGCAAAGGAAGCAGAAGCTCTTCTCAAGAAGTACCTGCCCCTCTAAGTAAATACGTAGAATACCGCCGCTGCCGGGTATAACCCCGCAGCGGCGGCTTTCTTTCTATTTCCCCGCATGATCCGACAATTTATTTCCGCCTGCGCTGTTATACTTGGCAGCGGGAGGTGGAAGCATGAAAAGGATCATTGCCTCTGTTATCGTGTTGTTTATCGCTCTAGCTGCGGGCGGGTCGGCTCTCGACCGCGCGCCGGAACCTGCGCCCGAGCTGCCGCAGCAAACTGCTCCCGCTGAGGAAAGCATAGAGGTCACTGCGCCAACAGAGTCTGTGGAAGCCGAAGAACCCGCACCCGAAGAAGCACCCGTCGGCATCGTTGAGACGCAGCCGCAGGAAAGTCCTGATGCCGCGCCGAAACCGGAAGCGCAGAGCGCAGAGCCCAAGAGCATCTTTGACCTGATGACCGGCGGCAGCATCAGCTATGAAGCAGACCTCGCGGCGTATTATCTGAACGAAATGACCGCGGCCGCGGCGGAAGGGGACGTCGAAGCGGGGAGGAGCGCCGAGGAAAAGCGCAATGCCGTCATAGACGCATCTGCTGCGGAGCCCGACCCAGGCAAAATAAGCTTTGATGATCTGTATCTGCTCTCAAAAGTCATCTGCTACGAGGCCGGAAGCGATTGGCTCACGGACGAATTCCGCATATGCGTGGGCGAGGTCATTATGAACCGCGTCGCTTCACCCGAGTACCCGGACAGCATACATGACGTCATTTACCAGAAAGGGCAGTACTCCTGCGTGAACACCGCGCGCTTCGCCGGACTCGTGCCGACGGAGGAGTGCGTCGACGCGGCGCTGCGTCTGCTGTGTGGCGAGCGCAGAATGGTGCCGAGCGTGGTCTTCCAGTCAAATGACCTTCAGGGAGAACCGTTCACGATGTACACCGACAGGCGTCTCGGTACTACATATTTCTGCCTGAGCGAAAATCAGGAGCTGTACCCGATAGATTGATCACTCAAAATCAAATATCGCCTTGGCCGCGAGATAAGAGCCGAAGCCGCTTTTCCACTCGCGGTGCAGCTCCGACGCATCCCATGCGGGGAGCGCAGCCTTGTCCATGTCAATGATGATGGCGAGGTCATAGCGGTTCTCACGGTCGATGCAGTTTCTCAGCACGGTGCAGCCGTGTATGCCGTCCATCGCCGGTGCCGGCGCAAACAGCTTATCTATCCGCGTGATCATGGCCGCCTTATCGTCCACGCTGTCATTGAACTTTGCGATTATGCAGTGCTTCATGTGTGTCTCCTTTAGTCTGTGAGTATCTGTTTCCATTGCTCGTACAGCCTGTCCATCGTCCATGCGGCGTTCGCGGGACTGGTCGACGGCAGCTTCACCGGCGTCATGCCGCAGACGGGCGCGAGATGCTTCATGAACAGCTCATACGCCGCCGTGCCGTTGCAGTAGATGCGCCGTATATCCGCCGCGCGCAGGATAAGCGCGATGTCGACCGGCACGGCGTTCCTGATGCTGCTGTCGCTGGAACCCGCGATATCGCAGGAATCGAGCACATCCCACAGCGCAACGCCGTTTGCGAGCAGCATGGCTTTCTTTTCCTCAATGCTCTGCGGCACGGCGCAGCCGAGCACGCGCGCCATGAGCGGCCAGAAGCGGTTCTGCGGATGGCCGTAGAAGAAATTGACCTCCCGGGACTTGACCGAGGGGAAGCTGCCGAGGATAAGTATTTTCGAGTTTTCGTCATACACCGGTCCGAACTGCCGCTGTATGTGTCTGTATTCCGGCATAAGCGCGCACCTCACAAAAATAAGCTGCCGCTATAATACCACAAAAACCCGACGCTGACCACTCAGCGCCGGGTTTTTAAGCTTGTTGAGTAAATTTATATTACGCTGCCTTTTCTTCCTCGCGCAGCAGCTCCGCACACAGGTCGCCCTCGAAGGCCTCCGGGTCCTCCTGCGGCATGGTGTCGATGCCCGCAAGCTCGCCGGTGACGCGGTCAATGTAGCAGTCATAGTTGAGCCACTCAGTGCTGATAACGACCTCGCAGTACGCGCCGCGGTATTCGAGCGAGCGCGCGCGGCTGGTCTCCGCGTCGAGTCCAAGCTCCTCCAGAGCTGCCTTGAGTGCTTCGTATTTATTAAGAATGTTCTTCATGTTTGATCTCCTTTCGAACCTGACCGGCCTTGCGCCGATCCGCCTGCGGGACACATGGGGCATATGCTCCGTCCCTCTTACCTGCCGCGGGAGCCTCTCGCCCCTTGCGGTATGGTCATATATTATCAGGCATTTTTAAGGAAATTATGAGAGTCAAGTTGACTTTTTTTGAAGTTTTGAAGAACATTCCGTGAAGTTCGTCAATTAAAAGACCTGCTTCCAGACTTATCCAAGAAGAGCTCTAAGCCCCTCGACCGTCTCGATCTGCGCGCCGATGCGCTCCATATCGCCGAGGTTTGCGCGTTGCACCTCCTCGGTCACGGACGAGGTGCAGTCCGACAGGACGATGGCGTCATAATCCAGCGAAAGCGCGTCATAGCAGCTGGTGCGGATGCAGTTCGGCGTCGTCGTGCCCGCGAGGATGACGGTGTCCACGCCGAGCCTGCGCAGTATCAGGTCAAGGGGTGTGCCGAAAAAGCCGGAGAAGCGCGGCTTTACGATGCGGTAGTCGCTCTCCCTGACCTCAAACTCCTCTGGATACGCGTCCGACATGCACTCATCACACTCCTCGGACAGCGGCTTGCCGCCCGCGAGCCACACATCGCGGCGGCATTTTTCAACGTCGCTGCCGTCGGCTCTGTAGTGGCGCGTCGTATAAAACACGGGGACGTTCTTTTCATGGCAGAGCCTTATGACCTCGGCGCACGCCGGGACGGTCGCCGCCGCGGCAGGGATGCACAGCGGCGAGGACGGGTCGATGAACCCGCGCTGCATATCTATCATTACCAAAGCATATTTCTTCATAGTTTTCCTCCCGCGCCGGCCGGCGCTCTTCACTATAGTTATAATATATCATTACATAATCCACGGCGTTTTTCAAGCCGTCGGAGAAATTTTGTTGTGGTATTCGGCGGCAGAATCAATTATACTAATAGAAAAAACGAAACGGAGGAACTGACAATGAAAGCAGTTGTTCTTGACGGATACACCGAAAACCCCGGCGACCTGAGCTGGGACTGGCTCAAGGCGTTCGGCGAATATGAGGTCTATGACCGCACACCCGGCGACGAGGCGGAGATCATCCGCCGCATAGGCGAGGCGGAGATCGTTATCACAAACAAGGTCCCGATAAGCGACGCGGTCATCGACGCCTGCCCCGGCCTTAAATATATCGCCGTCACTGCGACGGGCTATAACGTCGTCGACTATGAATACGCAAAGCGACGCGGCATACCGGTCAGCAATGTCCCGGCCTACGGCACCGCCGCCGTCGCGCAGTTTGCCATAGCGATGCTGCTCGAGATATGCCATCACATTGCGCACCACTCTCAGGCCGTGCATGAGGGGCGCTGGGAGCACGCGGAGGACTGGTGTTTCTGGGACTATCCGCTCATCGAGCTTGACGGCAAGACGCTCGGCATAATCGGCTTCGGGCGCATAGGCCAGCAGACCGGCCGCATCGCAAAGGCGCTGGGCATGACGGTGCTCGCTTCCGGCAGCCGCCCGACGGAATCCGGCCGCGCGATCGCCGAGTACGTGGAACAGGCCGAACTGTTCACGCGCGCCGATGTCATCGCGCTGCACTGCCCGCTCTTCCCAGAGACGCAGGGCATAATAAATAAGGACAGCATCGCGAAAATGAAAGACGGCGTTATTATAATCAACAACAGCCGCGGCGGGCTCGTCGTAGAACAGGATCTTGCCGACGCGCTCAACAGCGGTAAGGTCGCCGCCGCAGGTCTGGACGTCGTGTCCACCGAACCGATAAAGGGCGACAACCCTCTGCTGACGGCGAAAAACTGCATCATCACCCCGCATATAAGCTGGGCGTCCAAGGAGGCGCGTGAGCGCATCATGGCCTGCACGGAGCAGAACGTGCGCGCATATGCTGTCGGCAGTCCCGTCAACGTTATAAACAGGGCAGGGGAGTAAAATGAAAAAATGCGTAGTTGTGTCCGACTCGTTCAAGGGTACCGTCTCGAGCCGAGAGATATGCGCCATCGCGCAGCAGGTGATACCGCGGCATTTCCCTGCCTGCGAGGTCGTCTGTATCCCCGTGGCCGACGGCGGCGAGGGCACCGTTGACTGCTTCGTTCAGGCCATGGGTGCGAAGCGCGTTGGGGTCACGGTCACGAACGCGCTGGGCGAAAAGTCCGCCGCCGCATACGCGCGGCTCGGCGAGCTTGCGATAATTGAAATGGCCGCCGCGGCAGGTCTGCCGCAGGTCGGCGCTCTCCGCTGCCCCGGCACCGCGACGACCTACGGCGTCGGCGAGCTTATCGCCCATGCTGTGGACTCCGGATGCAGAAAGATACTCCTCGGCCTCGGCGGCAGCGCCACGAACGACGGAGGCTGCGGCTGCGCCGCAGCGCTTGGGGTCGGCTTTCTTGACGCAGACGGGCAGAGCTTCGTCCCCGTCGGCGATACGCTCGGGCGCATAGCGCGCATCGATACTGCCGAAGCCGCAGCGCTTCTACGGAGCGTGGAGATAACGGTCATGTGCGACGTCACAAACCCGCTTTACGGCCCGACCGGCGCGGCCTACGTTTTCGCCCCGCAGAAGGGCGCGGACGCGGAAAAGGTGAAGAGCCTTGACGCGGGGCTGCGTCACTTCGGCGATGTGATACGTTCACAGTACGGCCTCGATGTGAGCGCGATGCCCGGCGCTGGCGCGGCGGGCGGCATGGGCGCGGGCTGCGTCGCCCTGCTCGGCGGGACGATACAGTCCGGTATCGACGCGGTGCTCGATGTCACAGGCTTTGACCGGCAGCTTGAGGGCGCTGACCTCGTCATCACCGGCGAGGGGCGCATAGACTCCCAGAGCGCGGACGGCAAGGTCATCTCCGGTGTCGCGCGGCGCACCAGGGCAAAGGGCGTGCCGCTCATCGCTATAGCCGGCGGCATTGCGGATTCTGCCGGGGCGGTATATGATATCGGCGTGAGCGCCATGTTCTCTACGGACAGGGCGGCGCTCCCGGTCGATATGCTGGGCACGCGAAGCCCCGGCGATTATGAGGCGACGCTCAGCGACATTATGAGCCTGATCGCCATCGCCGAGCGCTTTGCCTGATATGTTTTACTTTTATGAAACATCTTCCCGCTTAAACCTGAAACATCTTTCTGGTATATTATACTTGCAAGTGCAGAGCGATCTTTTTCATTTTTGTTCTCTTTTTATAAACAGCGCCGCCCAACTCGGGCGGCGCCGTTTTTTTGTTTGCCTGCAAAAGATTTCGTGTTGACTGAGTATACGTATGAGGATATACTTTAGCCAATACATAAAAGAGGATCATAGCACATGAAAATAAAAAATTTCGTTACCGGTCTTCTCGCGGCGCTGTGCCTGACGGAGGTGCTGTGTCCTGCCGCGCTTGCCGCCCCGGTGGAGGACGACGGGAACTGGGACAAGATCATCGCGAACTTCCTCGATAAATATGAGGACCGCAACAAGTCCTGCTCTATAACCCTCGGCTACCGCAACCTTGTCACCGGCGAGGAGCATTTCTACAAGGGCGGGGAGTACATGGTGACATGCAGCATGTATAAGGTGCCGCTGAACATGTATTTTACCGAGAAGGTATATAACGGCGAAATGGACTGGGACACGGAGATCGGCGGCGTGAAGTATTCCGATATCCTTGAGGGCAGCATCGTCCGCTCCAGCAACAGCAAGTCGGAGCTGCTCATCAATGAGATCGGCACTTACAACGACTACCGCCGCGCCATATGCCAGTACATGGGCGAAGACCCCGACACTGTCGACGCGAAATATTATGAGAACAACTTCTTCACTGCCGAACAGATGACCTTCTGCCTGCGCACGCTGTATGAAAATCAGGAGCGGTTCCCCGGCCTTATCGACCGGATGCTCGAAGCGGAGCCGGAGCGCTTTTTCAATTACCATGAGCAGAAATATGCCGTTGCCCATAAGTACGGCTATCTGTCAGACCCGAGCTACGGCAAGCGGTATCAGAACGACTGCGCCATCGTCTACACCGATGAGCCTATCGCCATCGTTATGTTTACCGACAACTCTCCCGACAGTGATAATGCCCTTGCGGATTACTGCACGCTCATGGCGGACTATGCCCAGAGCCATCTCAAGTCCACAGCATCCGCGTCCCCGAAGCCTGCGGCCGCGCCCAGCCCCTCCGCTTCACCGGCGGCAGGAGCAAGCCCTGCTCCGTCTCCCGCAGCCGCGTCCTCACCGACGCCAAGCCCCGTGCCGACAAAAAGCCCGACCTACGCAATGGGCAAAAAGGTGGCGGAGTTTGCGCTGAAGTATGTCGGCTATGACTACCTCTACGGCGGCAAAGAACCCGAAACAGGCTTTGACTGCTCCGGGCTCGTGTATTATACCTATGGCTGCTTCGGCTACCGGCTCGACCGCACCGCCGCGGCGCAGGCCAAGAACGGTGAGCACGTTGAGCCTGATGCCCTTGAACCGGGCGACATCCTGTGCTTTTATAACGGCGGCTCATGGATCGGCCATGTCGGCATCTACATCGGCGACGGCGAATATGTCCATGCGCAGAACGAGGCGACCGGCGTGATCGTCTCCGCTCTGAGTGACGTTACCTGCAAGATCGAAGCACGCCGGATACTGATCCCCGGTGCGGAATTATAAACGCGGCGGATACCGCCAGCCATTTATCCGGCGTTCACTCAAGCAGCGGCGAGAGAAACCCGACCACAAACTCGTCTTTCCCGGCGTCCCACTGAAACGCGGTGAGGTACTCGATGCTCATGCGTTGTGTATCGACCGCGGCGACGTCCATGCAGTACGGCTTCCCGTCGAGCGTCTCATCATCGCAGTAACTGGAAAAGCCGTAAAATCCGTCAGCCTCACCGTTCACGAGATAATAGGTCTTTCCGCCGGCCTCAATGCAGTCCGGGAGCGAGGAATCCAGCCCCGGGGTCTCCTCGATGCGGGCGGCCTCTGCTGCGAAGCTGTCAGCATCGTATTGAAACACCGCATATATGTAGAAGCTGTTGTCTCCCAGAAAAGCATATTTGAAGTCGTATATGTACTCGGTGCAGTATCGGGCGGCAAGCTCCTTGTCAGGCAGAAAGCTCTTCCAATTGTACTTGTTGAATATGCTCACCGTCTGGGCATTGATTTTGCCGTAGTTTTTCACCGACTCTGTCCTGAATGACCGCCCGCAGCCCGTACCGACGAGCAGGAAGGCAAGGCACAGCAGGAGAACCGTACATCTTTTTGCAAAAGCTTTCATAAACAGCCTCCTCAGGTCAATATGTAAGCAGCGGGAAAAGCTCAAGCGTGCGGTCAAAACGGTATTTTCTGAAAAAGTCGCAGGCCTTTTTGGACACGATATAGAAAGGCGACGGAAATGAAGGGCCGTTAAAAGTTTGGATCATATCTGTCACATAAAAATCCTGCTCGCCTAAAACGGACTTGTCAACAGAGGGACGGGAAAGACTATTTACCACATATCTTGACTTACCACAGACGGGGCACGTCCATATCCCGCTTGCGCCAACAACATGGAAAGAAGAATCCGGGATCATAGTTGTGACGTTGAACTGATAGATGTCGGGCATAGGCTCGTTTGTTTTCTTGCTGAGGACAGGCTGAAACTCCATTCCCTTAAGGCCGTGCTGAAGCATGAGCCTTGAGGCAGTTTCGCTGCAAAAGAATGTGTCCTGCCCTTTGTCACTGCACGAGTAAAAGAAATTCCGCCCCCAGTTCACGGGTTTTGAAAAATAAAACGGTGCGACCTGCGTCTGGTGAGAATATAGATCAAATTTCAGCGGCGGATCATAATAATTGCTCGCGTAACAGCTGTGAGAGAAAGTTTTCTCTGGGCAGGAATCCTCCAGCTTTTCGTTTGTTGACCGCATGGTGAACCATTCTGCTTCCTGCATTTCTTTCTCGGAAAATATGTACCATTCACAAATCGGTGCAAGATCCGGAAATTCTGCTTTAAGACGCTGATGCTGTTCACTGCCATCAAGAATGTCAAAAACTATAAGGTAATTTCCGTTCAGAACTTCAACATTGATTCCAAATGATGATATTTTTTCAGCTGGGCGAGCGTAACATTCTCTCCATAGTGCAGGTTTATTTCCATAGTTCCCTCCTTATGAACGGTATACAGCCGTATGCTAATTCACTCGTCCATGTGCTTCGCGCAGAACCATGCTTTCAGCAGAAACGAACCCGTCATGCCCATCACAAGTGACAGTATTAGCAGACCCACGGTGATAACCGCAAAGACCGTCTGTTGGGATCGGCCCTGCAGGAAGACTCTGGCAAACCCCATGCCGACAACTCCGCACAGACCCGGCAGCCAGAAATTTGGCTTTGATGGGTTCGTGTTTGAGAATTTTCCGGCTCTGATCCATGAAACGGTGATTGCCGCAAATGCCGCGGCCCATATAAGCAGCAGACCCATCATCGCAATGAGCCTCAGAACGCTTGACCCGGCCTGCAATACGGTGCATCGGTACGCGCCCAAATTCATAACTACCGCAATGTAAAGCCAGAAAGTCCCGTCGCACAGATACCGCGATATGCGCAAGCTGCCAAACCGCACCATCAGCACGATAAACGCCGCTGTTATAAGCAGGCACAAGAGCCCGACCGGCACAGCCCACAGCAGGCTCCGCTCCCTGATCAGGCACAGCCCAGTGCCTGACAGCAGAACTATAAAGATGCGTCCGACGCATTGCGCCTTTCTGAACGGTACGTAACCGTAATCAAGGAAAGCGGCAACATCCTTGGCGCTCAATGCTTTTGGAGCCGCGGAAGTCGTGTTTCGTTTTGAAGTCCCCATTGGCTGCCCCTCCGTCACGCAAGGCCGAAATGCGCAAGCGCCGTGTCGTAATAGTAGTTCACCAGCAGATCAACGCAGGCGCCGTAGCTCCGCATGCCGAGCTTCTGGTCATAGCTCTGCAGGAAGCCCTCATACACCGTGTTTGAAACGCTCTGCACAGGCGTCTCGAACTGCGCCCAGTATTCACGGCTCGCTGCGAGGTCTGCAAGCACGCCGTCGCTCAGCCCGCGGTAGACCTCCTGCCACGCTCCGGGATCGGCACTGTAAAGGGCATTGCCGAGGTGCGTATAGGCGAGCAGGCAGGCCGAGTAGCAATAGTCGGCGTCGCCGTATTCAAGGCAGGCCAGCACCGCGGTGAAGTTCGCCTCCTGCTCGCGCGCAACGCCGCGCTGGTGCGACAGCTCATGCGCGATAGTCGAAGCGAAGAGTGCGCCGGGGAAGTCCGTGTTGACGTTTGCCTCCGCCGTAAACGGGAAGAAAAAGCCCGTAAAATCCAGATAGCTCATCACTCGCGAGAAATGTACGCCCTTCGCGCGTATGTCCGGCCCCTCAAGGCAGGGGAACTCCTCCTCGGCGGCCTTGAAGACCTCGTCCGAGCGTGCCAGCAGCGCCGCACGGTCAGCGGCGTACTGCCCGTTTTCGTTTCGCTCCACCTCGTGCCCGTACTTATTGAGCAGGTCGGCAAAGTATACCGTCACTGTCTCTAACTGCCCGGCGGATATCTCCCCGCTCTCAAGCCCGCTTGCGTCGAGGAAGCTGTCGCCGTAGTAGTACGTGCCCCACAGCAGGCAGAACAGCGCGTAGACTGCGAGCCCCGCCGAGAGCAGCCGCAGCACCAGCGTGTATAGCCTGCGCAGCCGCCCCGGCCGCACGATGAGCAGCACTAATGTGACGAGTATGTACCCCGCTATGCACGCGGCAAATATGCCTGTCAGCAGCTCCGCCAGCGAGAACTCAAAGTGCGCCGCAAAGACCGCCATGAGCCGGTGCAGCGGGCGTATGACCCTCTGCGACATTGCCTGCATCAGCGCGTAGTTCCCACGCAGCAGCAGGTGCAGCGCGATGATGAGCGCACTTATCAGGGCGATGATATGCGCCGCCGGACAGAGCCTGTATAACGCGGCAAGCCCGCGTCTTTTTTTCGTTTCGATACTCATGACACCATAATACTACAAACCCCGTCCCCCGGCAAGGAGGAATAGCTGGAAAAGCACCGCGCCGCTGCCGGGGGCAGAGAAAGGCGCGGTGCTTTTCCGCAGCCGCAGGCTTTGCGGGGCCAGGCGAATGCGGACCCGCAAAGGCTAAACGCGGCAAGGCGGCAGGTACCGCGCCGCTGCCGGGGGGCTTTATTACGCGCTGCAGCCAACCGGAACAGCATCATATTTATGCTTGAAAATGTATTGCAAACTGCTGCAATATACTGTAAAATAACTTTGATATTAAACGGAGGCAAGGGTATGCACGACTGGAACAGCAGCGGTCAGATCGACCCCACGGATCAGTTCATCGACTATATGGCCTTTCGGGAAGTCATGGGATGCGGCATCGATGATGACGAGGAAGATGATGACTGAACCGGCTCCTGCTTAACATGATGAAGAAAAGTAAGCTCCTGCGGGGCATTGCCGCGATCGCGCTCCCCGCTGCGGTCGTTGCCGCCGCTGTGTATCTGGGCGTTCGTTTCAGACCCGCTCTCCGCTGCCCGTTCTATGCCCTCACGGGGCTGTACTGTCCGGGCTGCGGCACGTGCAGGGCGTTGGCGGATGTCTTTCATGGCCGCTTTGCGGAAGCGTTTTCTCATAATATGCTGCTGTTCATATTGGGCACTCCCGCTCTCATAGTGTTTATACACGAATATGTCCGCGTGTTCATTTTCACGCGGCTGCGCCCGGTGTACCTGTCCCGGCCTGCGTGGCTGGTGTGCGTGGTTCTGGTCTTTTCTTTCTGGGTGCTGAGGAACATCCCTGCGTTCAGTGTTCTCGCACCGTAAAATGTCCATTATTCAATACGGAGATATAAAGGAGAAAAAAATGAGCTATTGTGTCAATTGTGGAGCGCAGCTGCCCGACGGCACGCGCTACTGCACCAACTGCGGAGCCCAGCAGGGCGCTGCCTCGCCATATTATCAGCCGCCTGTCCCGCAGTATTCTACCGGCGGGCTTGTAGCGTGGGGGATAATCACGCTGCTTCTGTGCACGATCCCCGGCGTCGTTGCGCTAGTCAAGGTCGCCAATATCAACAATGCCAGGACTGTTGAGGAACAGCAGCGGGCAGTGTCCGATGTCAAGACCTGGTGCACAGTCGGCACCGTTCTCGGTGTACTCTTCTACATCATCGGTATCCTGGGCGGAGTTGCCGCCGCGCTGTAACATTGCCGCCCGTTATAAATAATAAGAGCGCCCCTGCCGGATGGTAGGGGCGCTCTTATTATAACTTATAACAAACTATAGCTCTGATTACTTTGCGTTCTTTGCGAGCTCGCAGAGAGCGGTGAAGGCAGCGGGATCGTGGATAGCGGTCTCGGAGAGCATCTTGCGGTTCATGTCGATACCGGCGAGCTTCAGGCCGTGCATGAAGGTGGAGTAGTTCATGCCGTTCATCTTGCAGCCTGCGCTGATACGGGTGATCCACAGCTTGCGGAAGTCTCTCTTCTTCTGCTTACGGCCAACGTAAGCATAGCGGCCGGACTTCATCAGCTGCTCGTTTGCCATCTTATAGTGACGGGACTTGTTGCCCCAGTAACCCTTAGCAAGACCAAGAATCTTACTTCTGTGCTTGCGGGTCATCATTGCGCCTTTAACTCTTGCCATTTGATTATCCTCCTATATAGCGTCTGCCCTTATTTGTAAGGGATCATTTTCTTGATGGTTGCTTCGTTGGTTGCGTCGGCATAAGCCTCGGAACGCAGACGACGGCAGCGCTTGGTGTCCTTCTTGGTGAGGATATGGCTCTTGAATGCGTGAGCGCGCTTGACCTTGCCGCTCTTGGTGAGATTGAATCTCTTCTTTGCACCGCTATGGGTCTTAAGTTTGGGCATGATATTTTCTCCTTCCGTGACTGGGTTGAAATACAGGGAGCTTCCCTCTGTATACTGATGAATTATTCCTCCGCTGCGGGAGCGTCGGCGGTCTCTTCCTTGGGCTGCTTGGGCTTTGCCGGCTTTTTCGGCGGGGTCTGCGGCTTCGGCGAAAGGAACATGGACATGTTCCTGCCCTCAAGCTTGGGCGCCTTGTCAAGATTCGCTATCTCCGCGCACTTTTCCGCAAAGTCCTTGAGCAGCGTTTCGCCAATCTCGGTGTGCGCCATCTCTCTGCCTCTGAAACGCACAGAGACCTTGAGGCGGTTGCCTTCGTTGAGGAACTTCTGGCCGTTTTTCAGCTTGGTGTTGAAGTCGTTCGTGTCGATGCCGGGGGACATGCGTATCTCCTTGACCTCGATAACGCGCTGATTCTTCTTGGCTTCCTTTTCCTTCTTGGTCTGCTCAAAGCGGAACTTGCCGTAGTCCATAACCTTGCAGACAGGGGGATTGGAGCCCGGAGCGATCTTGACCAGATCGAGGTCATGCTCGGCGGCGACCTTCAGAGCTTCCTCTGCGGACATGATACCGAGCTGTTCGCCCTGAGCACCTATCAGGCGCACTTCCTTGTCAAGTATCTCTTCGTTGATCTGATGAGCAGCGTTTGCGATTGTTAACACCTCCGGAAAAATAAAAAGCGCGGAGCATCGGCATCCGCGCGTAAAAACACATTCAGGCTCTATAGAGCCGTGCTTTTATTGACCTCGGCCAGCCTTTTGCTGCCGGGTGAGGACGGCGGACACCGCGCCTACTTTGTTTTAGCTTAGATAATATAACAGCTTTTGCCCATAATGTCAAGGCTTTTTTTTCGTTATCCGGCGCATTTTGCGCGGGGTTTCAGCCTGCCCGTCAGGGCAAGGACTCTGTCAGTCAGTATATGCAGCAGCCATGCGGATAATGTGACCGCGGCGAGCTGTACAAGGTTTACCGCCATGCTCCCGCAGCCGAGTCCGCGCGCCGCATCCGCTGCGATCGGACCTAAAAATTCCTGAACGCAGTATATCTCAAGGCTGATGCGCCCGTAAAAGCCGAAGAATCCGTTGATGCCGCGCACCGCTCTGCCGCCCCGGTCAAGCAGTCCGCCCAGCTCTGCAAGCAGAACGGTGAAGCCGAAAGCGATAAGCACGCCGGGAAAGGTGCTGTTGTAAGGCGGCTGGAAAAACGCGGTCTCGCCGAAGGTACACAGCGCGCCGAGGATAAGCCCCGCTGCAGCGGAAACGGCCGCGACGGTATTGACCGCGCGGCGGCTCAGCTTCAGCCCGCCGTTCTGCTGCTGCCAGCCGAGAAGAACGCCGAGCACAAATGACGGCACCCGGTTTATGAATAGGAAGACGATGGGCTTGAGCACTCCGGCCAGCGGTATAGAGCACAGATACCACACCGCGGCGAACAGCGCCGTGAAGCGAGGCTTCGCGCGGCTGCGTGAGAAGAAGCGCCAATAGAGCGGAAAGAGCAGGTATGTCGCGGTGATGGCCGAGATGAACCACAGGAAGTAGTGCCGCTTTATAAAGAAGCCGATGCCTGACAGACCGAACAGATAGTACAGCACAGTCCAGCCCTCCTTGGCCCACTGTATCAGCGAAACGACCAGCACGGGCACGACGAGCCTCCTGAACCTGCGCAGCCAGAACTCTTTCAGGCCGTACTTGCCTATGGCGTAGCTCAGCCCGATGCCCGACAGCAGAAAGAAGATATCCACTCCGAAATAGCCCATCCCGCTGATGCAGTGCTCCAGCCAGTACAGCAGCCTGAGCGGAGAACTGGGGCTGAGCTGGCACTCCCAGAGATGGAAAAAGACGATGCATATTGCGGAAAAGCCCATTATCTGCCCGCGGTATTTATTTATCAGCGCGATCGATTTAGTGTTATCCATAAAAACTCCATCGGGACAATATTAAATCGGGATGATCCGGAGAAACTATAAGCAGAAACGGAGGCGTGCTTATGCAATACGTGCTCATCTATGCCGCGGGCGGGCTGCTCTACGGCCTTATAGAGATACTCTGGCGCGGCTGGACGCACTGGAGCATGGTGCTCTGCGGCGGTCTGTGCTTTCTCGTGATGTACCTGATCTCCGGTCTGCCGCTGTGCCTTATGAAAAAGTGCGTGCTGAGCTCCGCCGCGATATGCACGGCGGAGTTCTATACCGGCTGCCTTGTGAACCTGCGCCTCGGCTGGAACGTGTGGGATTATTCAGCCGAAAGGCTGAACCTCCTCGGCCAGATATGCCCGCGCTTTGCGCTGCTGTGGCTGCTGCTGTCCGTGCCCGGACTGTGGCTGTGCAGCCGCATCAGGCGGGTGTTGTCTCAGTAGTTCTCGTTCGGTGCGCCGACCTCGTTCTCAAGCTCCATCGCGAGCTTTACTATGCGGCTCGTCCCGAGACGCTCCGCGCCGAGCTCGATGAAGTCCTCCGCGTCCTTGAGGGAGGAGATGCCGCCGGCTGCCTTGACCTTGACGGAGGCAGGGCAGTTGGCGCGCATGAGCTTCACGTCCTCGCGCGTCGCGCCGCCCTTGGAGAAGCCGGTGGAGGTCTTGATGAAGTCCGCGCCGCAGTCGGCGACTATGCGGCACATGTGTATCTTCTCCTCGTCCGTCAGCAGGCAGCACTCGATTATGACCTTGAGGATCTTTCCGCGCGTCGCCTCGCGCACGGCGCGTATGTCGTTTGCAACGTCTACCCAGCAGCCGTCCTTGACCATGGAGAGGTTTATCACCATGTCTATCTCGTCCGCGCCGTTCTTTATCGCGTCAGCGGCCTCAAAAGCCTTGACGGCGCTCGTCATGTAGCCGTTCGGGAAGCCGATGACCGTGCATATTTTAAGCTTATCGCCGACGTAACGCTTCGCGCCCGCCACGTGACAGGGCGGGATGCATACGCTTGCGCAGTTATACTTTATCGCCTGGTCGCAGAGCTTTCTGATCTCCTCGCTCGTGCAGTCGACGCGCAGGAGGGTATGGTCGCATTTTTCCAGTATATCCTTGATGTCCATAATATGGCTCCTTTTCATATATAGTACTAACATTATATACGTTTCGCGGGGCATAATCAAGTGCGCGTCCGGAATATGATTGACTATCTCAACGAAAAGGACGGCTCCGACCATGGACATGATATACGAAAACAATTACACCCGACTCTGCGGCACGCTTGCCGGTGCCCCGGCCTATTCCCACACCGGGCGCGGGCAGGTATTCTATTCCTTCCCTCTTGAAGTTCGCCGGCTCTCCGGCAATACCGATACCGTCAACATCGTCGTCAGCCGCGAGCTGCTCGAGCAGACGGAGCTGTGCGAAGCGGAGCATATCGCCGTCACCGGCCAGCTGCGCACCTTCAATAACCGCCGCGGCGAGGGGGCAAAGCTCGTCATAACCGTGCTCGCGAAGGAAATAGAGCTGTGCGATGAACCGGATGAAAACACCGTGCGCCTGACCGGCGCGCTGTGCAAGGAGCCGAACCTGCGCATAACCCCGATGGGGCGTGATATCTGCGACCTGATGCTCGCCGTGAACCGCCGCTACGGGCGCTCGGATTACCTGCCCTGCATCTGTTGGGGACTCAAGGCGCGGGAAGCGGCGACGTGGATGGTCGGTACGCAGGTGAAGCTCGAGGGGCGCATACAGAGCCGCCGCTACATAAAGATGACTGAGGACGGCCCCGTTGAGCGCACGGCCTTTGAGGTGTCCGTCATTCAGGCCGAAGCTGTGACCGCCGCGCTGAAAACAGAAGCTTTGCAGTGATCCGCACTGCTTTTGTCGAAGCCCTTGACCGGAGCCAAATAAAGAGTTATGTTAACTCTGGAGGTGGTTTCGTGTATAAAAAACTTTTGCTTCTCGTGCTTGCGCTGATGTTCATGGCGTTCTCAAATCTGCGTGTCTGCTGCCGCCTGACCGTGGACGGCGAGGCCGTGCCCGGCAGCTTTTCCCCGGTCTCGGCGGATATTGCCGTGACGGCGGCGGAGCGCGCCGCGGAGGAGATCCTGCCCGGCTCTGCCGATATGCCGGATACAGAGCGGCATTATATGCTGAGTCTGTCGCGCCCCGACGGCAGCCGCGCGGAGTTTGCCGACGCTCTCCTGCGCTCGACGCCCGGCGTAACGGTCAACAGCGCAGTGTACGTCGGCGGCGTGCGTCTCGGCAGCGTCCCCGACAGCGCGGAATTTCAGACCGGCCTTGACAGCTACATCCGCAACACCATGCCCACATGGGCGGTGAACGGTTATCTCAGCCGCGGCGTGGAGTTCAGGACGCAGTATAGCCGCACCGGCAGCGAGACGAACGAGGACGACATGATCCTCCTCGTCACCGGCATGGCTCCCGTCTTGTATTCCGACGGCAGCGGCTATGTTTCCATGGCGTAATTTCGCTTGTCAAAGAAGCTCGAAGAGCTTCTTTGACAAAAAAGATTGTGCTCCGTTCTGCGCCTCGCAAGCTCGGCACTCACTACGCGAGAAGTATTTTTCGCCGTGCGCGGTGAAAAACTCTGCGAGGCTTTTTGACAGTCTGAACAGTCTGAGTAATTAGGAACCATGCCAAAAACTCTCCTTGTTTTTCCAAGGAGAGTTTTTAATATACGTCCCACAGGGACACCATATCCGCCGCCATCAGGCGGCGATTTTATCCTTGCTCCGGCAAGGATTTCATTGTAGTTGCGTACAGCTTCCGCAGCTCGCCGAGGAAGCCCGGGTGACCGAAGTCCTTCCTATAGCATATATGTATCCGCCGCACCATGTTCAAATCGGAAATGGGCAGCACGCGAAAGCGCCCCTCCTCGACCGCTCCCATGCACGCCCGTGCCGAGAGCACCGAGATACCGTAGCTGCTCTCCACGAGCCTTTTGATCGTGGAGACGCTGTCGGCCTCCATCATCACATTGAACTGCTCAAGGCTCATCCCGCGCTTCTTCAGGCTCGCCTCGAACAGCGTCCGCGTTCCGGAGCCTGCCGGGCGCAGTATCAGCTTTTCCTTCTTCAGCTGTGCGAGAGATATGTGCCCCGCGTCCGCAAGCGGACTGCCGTTCGGGACTGCGGCGGTGAGATAGTCGGTGTCGAGCAGCAGGGAGTTGAACTCATTGCCCGGAAACGGGGAATCGACTATCGCAAGGTCGAGCATCCGCCTGCGCAGCAGCGCGATGAGCGTCCGGCTGTTTTCGGAGATTATCCTCAGCTGCGCCTTCGGGTGCAGCTGCATATACCGCGCCAGCATTTCCGATACCGCGCTGTCCTCAAGGCTCGGCGATACACCCACGACGAGACTGCTCACCTCGCGGCGCGATGCGTCTATCTCAAGCTCCATGCGCCGCCGCAGTGACGCTGCCTGCGCCGCGTAATCAGCGGCTATTTCGCACACCTCGGTCGGCAGCAGCCGATTCCCGTCCCTTATGAACAGGAGCGCGTCAAGCTCCCTTTCAAGCGCATGTATCTGCTGCGCGATGGCTGAGGGACTGAGATTCAGCTCCTGTGCCGCGGCGGAATAGCTCCCCAGCTCGCGGACGAGCCGCAGCGAATCAAAGCGCTGGTCAAAGCCTGTCGGTAAATTCAAAGCGGAGCCTCCCTCCCGTTCGTTTTCTCGCGGCGCTCATATCACCGGCGCGCCCTCGGCCGAGACGATGTGTCCGCACCGCTCCATGAATCCGTTTATGTCCTCGAGGGAGATCTCCCTCTGCATTTTCAGCGACAGATCGCAGCACAGCCGCCCCTCGCCGTCGCGGCTGATCTCGCTGCGTATGATGTGCGCGTCCCACTGCCGCAGCTGCTCCTCAAGCTCCTGCTTGAGGTCGGCCGTGTACTCAGCGGTGAAGCGGAAGCGGTTTATCGTGAACGAATCCGCACCGACCGTGAAGCGGTGCATCGTTATCTGGAACACCGCCACCAGCACCGTCACCGCTATGCCGATGAAGTACATCCCCGCGCCGAGGGCGAGGCCGATCCCCGCCGTCGCCCATATCCCGGCCGCGGTCGTGAGCCCTTTCACGGTACTGCCGTTTTTGAATATCACGCCCGCACCGAGGAAGCTTATGCCGCTCACTACCTGCGCCGCGATACGCGCCGGGTCTGCTCCGCGCGTTCCGTTGAATACGCTGCCATCGGCATATGTAAGGTCGGCAAAGCCGTATTTGGACACTATCATTATCAGCGCCGCCGCGCAGCACACTATGATGTGCGTGCGTATCCCGGCCTCCTTGAAGCGCTTCGTGCGCTCAAAGCCTATGCACGCCCCGCAGAAGCAGGCCGCCAGTATCCTGACCAGAAAGTCCAGGTTCTGCATTATTGAAAACTGACTGTTGAAATATTCGCACAGCGTCATTCCGTATCGTCTCCCTCCGAAAGCTGTTGTAATTCCGAAAGCTGTTGTAATAAAATACGGCGGCTGCGATCGGTCAGACCGCAGCCGCCGGCAGGTATCTCAGGCGGACTTTCCGCGCATCCGTGCCGGCTGTATATGCCGAGGGCGGCCTGCATCGCAGGCGCGTTGTAGATATCGCTGTCATACTGCTTATGCATAGCCCCACCGCCTTTCCTTGACTTTTTCCCTGCCTGATGCTACCATATTATTCAGAAAAGCGATAAAGTCAAATTATGTTTCTGATTGGAATCATAAAATCTTCTTATGGCGGTGCGCGATGATAGATAATAAGCTGTACACATTGCTGAAAGTATACGAGTGCCGGAACTATACCCGCGCGGCGCAGCAGCTGTCTATAACGCAGCCGGCTGTCAGCCAGCATATCAAGGCGCTCGAGAGTGAGCTGGGAGTGAAGCTCTTTGAGCACGCAAACGGCGAGCTTCTGGTCACCCGGCAGTGCGAGGAGGCCGTGAAATTCGCCAAAAAGATAGTCGGGCTTTATAACAACTTCTATCAGAGCATGCGGGACGACAAGAGCCGGGCAACGCATCTGACTATCGGCATCACGCATACCGCCGAGAGCAACGCTATCGCCGAGGCTCTGGCGAAATACTGTGCCGAAAACGAGGGCACAAGCATTAAAATGATTACGGACTCCATAAATAATCTTTATACAATGCTCAAGACCTACGAGCTGGATCTCGCCATCGTCGAGGGGCGTGTGCCCGACCCAAGCATTCACTATCTCCTGCTCGATACGGACTATCTTGTCCTCGCCGTCTCGACGAACCACCCCTTTGCCAGCCGCAGCATGGTCACTCTCAACGAGCTTAAGAAGGAGCGCATGATCCTCCGCCTGCCGGACTCGAACACCCGCAACCTCTTCGTCGCCCACCTTGAGAGCAACAACATGAGCATCAACGATTTTAACGTCGTCCTCGAGGTCGACAATATGGCGACGATCAAAGATCTGATCCGCCGCGATTTCGGCGTGTCGATCCTTGCCCGCAGCGTCTGCCTTGACGAGCTGCGCAAGGGGAAGATCACCGTCCTGCCGGTCGAGAACCTGAGCATGATGCGCGAGATAAACCTCGCCTATTACGGGGACTTCAACCAGTTCGACGTCCTTCACGGCATAATGAAGATATATAACGAGATGATCAGGATATATAACTGACCCCGCCGCATATATAAAAAGTCAGCGCCCCTGCCGTCTGGCAGGGGCGCCTTGATAAAGGAAAAAGAAGAAATGAGAAAAGACTGAAATTACAGGCGGCGGAAGGTCTCGGTGTACACGCGCAGACGCTTTGCGAGACGCTTGTTGTCAGCGCCGGGGAGCATGCGCCACTGCCAGTTCGTACCGAGTGTGCCGGGAGTGTTCATCCTTGCGCTGCCGGGCAGCTCAAGGATATCCTGCATCTGCACGACGAAGAGGTCGGACACTGTCGACATGCCTGCGCGTATCATGCCCCAGCACCAGCCCTCGTCAGGGGTGATGTGCATATAGCGCTCGGCAAACTTCCGGTCGGCGGCGGAGACGGTCTCGAGCCAGCCCTTCACGGTGTCATTATCGTGAGTGCCGATATAACAGACGCTGTTTCGCGTGCACTTGTGCGGCAGAAAATCCGACTCACCGTGCGCGTCGAATGCGAACTGCAGCACCTTCATGCCGGGCAGACCCGAATCTGCAAGCAGCGCCCTGACGCCGGGGGTGGTGTAACCGAGGTCCTCGGCGATGAAGCTCAGATCATGGAACCATGAGGTCAGCACGCCGACAAGATCCATGCCGGGGCCGGGCTTCCAGTGCCCGTTCTTCGCGGTCGTCTCATCGCTCGGGACTGCCCAGTAGCTCTCGAAGCCGCGGAAATGGTCTATGCGTATCACGTCATAGAGCTTCTTTGCGCCGTCGATGCGGCGTATCCACCAGCCGTAGCCGTCGGCTTTCATGGCGTCCCAGTCGTACAGGGGATTGCCCCAGAGCTGGCCGTCCTCAGTGAAGTCATCGGGCGGAACGCCGGCGACCTCGGTGGGGACATTGTCCTTGTCGAGCTGGAAGAAGCGCGGCTCGCTCCACACGTCGGCGGAGTCCAGCGGGACATATATGGGGATATCGCCGATGAAGCTCACTCCCGCCTCGCGCGCGTAGCTGCGCAGGGCGTCCCACTGCTTGAAGAAGAGATACTGGATGAACACGTGGAAAGCTATCTCATCACGCAGCAGCTCCGAGTATTTCGCGACGGCCTCAGGCTTGTGCAGACGGATATCCTCCTCCGGCCACTCGGTCCAGCTGAGCATGCCGAAGTGAGACTTGAGGGACATATAGAGCGCGTAGTTTTCGAGCCAGCCGTTTTCACGGCGGAAGCTCTCAAGCTCCGCGGAGAGCTTTTCCGCGCCGCGCTCATAGGCAAGGCGCAGGACGCGGTAGCGGTTTTCGAAGATGCGGCCATAGTCCACATGCTCCGGGTCGCTGCCCCAGTCGATGCCCTCAAGCTCGCTGCGCTTGAGGAGCCCGTCCTTTATGAGAAGGTCGAGGTCGATATAATAGGGGTTTCCGGCGAAGGAGGAGAAGGACTGATAGGGGCTGTCCCCATAGCTCGTGGTACCAAGCGGGAGGAACTGCCAGTACTTCTGCCCGGCGGCCTTGAGAAAATCAACGAATTTATAAGCGCATTTGCCCATCGTGCCGATGCCGTAATTGGACGGCAGAGAGCTCATGGCCATGAGAACACCGCTTGAGCGGTTCATGTAGATCACCTGCTTTTCGGAATGTGAAGAAATATGTAATGTATCAGCCCTTGACCGCACCGGCGGCGACGCCCTTGATGATGTGCTTCTGGCAGCTGAGATAGAACACGATAATGGGGATTATGCTCAGCATTATCATTGCCATCGTCGCACCCATGTCAACGGAGCCGTAGCTGCCCTTGAGGTACTGGATGTGGATAGGTATGGTCATGTACTGCTTTCTGTCGAGGACGAGATAGGGGAGGAGGTAGTCGTTCCAGATCCACATTATCTCAAGCACGCCGACAGAAATGAGCGTGGGCTTGAGCATAGGGAGAACGACGAAGAAGAACGTGCGGATAGGCCCGCAGCCGTCTATCGCCGCGGCTTCCTCGATTTCGAGCGGAATGCTCTTTATAAAGCCTGAGAACATGAACACCGCAAGCCCCGCGCCGAAGCCGAGGTAGATTGTCGGGATCGTCCACGGCGCGTTCAGCTTCAGGGTGTCCGCCGTCTTTGCGAGATTGAACATGACCATCTGGAACGGGACGACCATGGAGAACACGCAGAGATAGTACACTATCTTGCTGAAAAGCGTGCCGACACGGGAGATGTACCACGCGGCCATCGAAGTGCAGATGAGTATCAGCGCCGAGGAAATGACCGTTATGAGCAGGCTGTAGAACACGGACTTGAGGAAAGGGTAGCTGCCGAAGGTCATGCCCTTTTCGTAGTTTGCAAAGCCGACAAAGGATTCGCTGTTCGGCAGGGCGAAGGTCTCGGTGTTTACATGGGCGTTATCCTTGAAGGAGTTTATCAGAACAAGGATAATGGGCATGAGGTAAAACAGCGCGACGGCGGCAAAGAGCACGGTCAGCGCGGTCTTGCCGCGGTTGGATTTGCTGTTGAGTGTATTTGTCCTTGCCATTACTGCTGAACCTCCTTGTCTCTGCTGGATTTGAGCTGGAGAATGCTTATGACGCTCACGAGTATGAAGAACACGACGGCCTTGGCCTGACCCATGCCGCGGTTCGTGGAGCTGGCATAGAATGCGTTATAGATATTGAGCGCGAGCATTTCTGTTGTTTTGAGCGTCTCGCCCCCGGCCTGTACGAATGGACGGCCCGCTGTGAGCGCGAGGTTCTGGTCGAAGAGCTTGAAGGAATTGGTGAGCGTGAGGAAGGTGCATATAGTGATGGACGGCATGACGTTCGGGATCGTGACCTTCCACAGCGTCTGCCATGAGCTTGCGCCGTCGATGCGCGCGGCTTCGAGGATATCCTCCGGCACGGCCTGGAGACCTGCAATGTAGATTATCATCATGTAGCCTATCTGCTGCCACGCCATCAGTATCTGCAAGCCCCAGAAGCCGTACTCCGTCTTGAGGAGTATCGAGGTGCCGTAGCGCAGAAGGATGCCGTCAAAGATCATCGCCCAGATATAGCCGAGCACGATGCCGCCGATGAGGTTCGGCATGAAGAACACAGTACGGAAGATGTTCGTGCCCTTGATTCCGCGCGTCATCGCGTAGGCGACGGCGAAGGAGAGCACGTTTATCAGCAGCAGCGACACGAGCGCGAAGAGCGCCGTGTACCAGAAGGCGTGGACAAAGGTGCTGTCCTGAAAGGCGTTTATGTAGTTGTCAAAGCCCACCCATGTCCATTTGCTGGTGGTCTTGAACCGGCAGAAGGACAGGAAGATGCCCTTGACAAAAGGATAGAGAAAGCCGATGCAGAAGGCCGCGAAGGTCGGCGCGAGGAACAGCAGGAACATCCTCTGCACCGGGCGGCGGATGAGCTTGGAGTTGAGCGCGGAATGGTTGCGCCCGCGGGACTCAACGCCGTTCAGTATCCCGCCGATAAGCAGCAGGCCTGCCAGTGCCAGCGCCGTGTTATACCATGGCGGGAGCTTATCAAGCGTCTTTGCAAAGCTTACAAAGCCGCCCTCCGCTCCGGCAAGCTTCAATATTGTAACAAGATCGCCCGACGCGCTTGTCATGCCTATGATCGTCAGGCACGCGCCGAGAACGATCGCAGCGGCCTTGAGCACGACCGAGCCGCTGTTTGTTTTGGTTCTCATGAGCTGTCTCCTCCTCTTATATGTCTATATTGTTATATTTCTCAAAGAAAGCTGCGGCTGTTTCCTCCAGCAGAGGGAATACCCGCAGAGCACTTTGACGGAGGCTCTGTGATAACCAAGGGGCGAGCGGTAAAGCTCGCCCCCTTTAAGATTTGTATTAGCTTATGCGGTGGTCACGCAGAATCATGCGTGCTCGTTTGCGTACAGGGTCGCCCAGCCGTCAACGAAAGCGGAGACGACAGCGTCCCAATCACCGGTGCCTGCGGTGTACTGGCCGAGAGCGTCAACGACGCCGGCACGCCAGTCATCAACAGCGGGAGTGAAGTTGAATGCCCAAGTCACAACGTACTTGCCCTCGTTGGTGAGGTTTGCAGCATCAGCAAAGAAGACGTTCTCAGGAGTCTTTGCGGACTTGAAGGGGCAGGGGCCGAACTCCTCGGCGAGCATGGTGGTGCCTTCATCGGAGGTGACGACCCACTTCATGAAGTCGAGAGTAGCCTGGATGTCCTCTTCGTCTGCTTCGCAGTTGACTGCCCAGCAGTTCTCGGTGCCGGAGCAGAGACCTGCGTCGGTCTCGCCCTCAACGCCGCAGTAGATGGGGATCATCTGCAGGTTTGCGGGATCCATGTTGAACTTCTCGCCGATGAGGCTTGCATACTCCCAGGAACCGTTCTGGAAGAAGACGGCCTTGCCCTCGCCGAACTCAGCTTCGGAAGCGTCGCCGGTGGAGGTGAGCAGGTCAGCACCGGTGGTAGCGGAATCGGTGGTGTACAGATCCCAGACCATCTTGAAGTTGTCAAGATAGGTGCCCTTGATGGTCTCGGGCTGAGCGGTGATGCCGTCATCGCGGAACTCGTAGTAGAGAGGCATATTGGCAAGGTGGCCGGAGAATCTCCAGCTGGAGGAGCCGTCAAGACCTGCGGAGGAGAAAGCGTCGAAGCCGAGCTCGCCTGCGCGGGCGTGGATGTCGTCAGCAACAGCCTTGAGGGACTCGAAGTCCTTGATCTCGTCGATGCTGTGGCCGGCCTGCTCAAGCAGAGCCTTGTTGACGATGATGCCGTAGCACTCGTAGCAGTAGCCGATGGAGTAGGTGAAGCCATCGTCGCCGACCTGGTCGAAGGCGTGGGTGGTCATCTCGTTGTAAACATCGGTGCCGGTGAGGTCAAGGCAGTACTCGCCCCAGGTTGCGACAGCGCCGGGGTTGCCGACCTGGAACATGGTGGGAGCTTCGCTCTTGTCCATTTCGCTGGTGAGAGTCTGATCGTAGGTGCCGGAGGCGGCGGTGACGACGGTCACGGGAACGCCGGTCTGCTTGGTGTAGGTCTCTGCGAGAGCCTGCCAGGCTTCATCGGATTCGGGCTTGAAGTTGAGGTAGTAGACGGAACCGGCTGCTGCGGGCTCTTCAGCGGGTGCCTCGGTAGCGGTATCAGCAGCGGGGGCGGTTGTGGCGGTATTGCTTTCGCCGCATGCGCACAGGGCGAAAACCATGACCAGACACAGAACCAGAGCTATGATCTTTTTCATTGTTGCTTACTCCTTTTTAAGATTTTTGAAATTACCCTCATAAGAGGTTGTATCTTCAGCTCCGTTTGGAGCGGAAAATCAAAGCTGTTTCACGGAAGCGCCGGGGCGTATCTTCGCCTCAAGGCGTACATGGCGGTTTGCGCCGCCGTTATCGAGGATATCCAACAGGATACGCACGCTCTCGCGCCCCATCTCCTCGGCGGGCTGCACGAGGGTCGTCAGCGTCGGGCTCACGTATTCCGAGACGGTCAGGCCGTCTATCGCGATGACGGAGCAGTCCTCCGGGACGCGGCGTCCACGGTCTTCAAGCGCCTTCATCGCGGAGATCGCCATCGTGTCCGACAGTGTGAACACAGCGGAGAAGTCCGCGCCGCTGTCTATAAGGCGGCACATACCGGCGTAGCTCTCCGGCATTTCAAAGCAGCCGCCGGTCTCGGCGACGAGCGCACTGTCGAAAGCAATGCCGTTATCGCGCAGCGCGGCGCAGTAGCCGTTGTAGCGCAGCTCGCTGACGGAGCGGTCATCGCAGCTCGGCAGCAGGACGGCGATGCGGCGGTGTCCAAGCTTAATGAGCGACTCGACTGCCTGATAGGCCGTTTTATGGTCATCCACCGTGACGGAGGAAAAGTCCTCCTCGCGGAGAGTTCCGAAGCAGTTGGAATAGGAGCAGCAGACGTAGGGCACACCGATGAGCGAAAGCTCCGCCGGGGTGTAATCATAACGCCCGCCAAGGAAGAGCAGGGCGCGCAGCTTCTTCTCACGCTCTAAGATCGCGCCGGCCTTTATCTCGTCCGCGTCCGAATCGATGAAGCGCAGCACCATGTTATAGCCGCTCCTGTCGATCTCGCTGCTGACGGTCTTGAGCATGTCCGAAAAGAAGAGGTTGCCCATGCCGCGCACGACGACGCCTATCGCGTCCGACTGGCGGCTGACAAGGTCACGCGCGCTGTTGTTGGGGATGTAGCTCTCGGCCTCGACGACCGTGAGCACCCTGCGGCGCACGGCCTCGCTCACATCAGGCCGGTTGTTGAGCACACGCGAGACTGTGCTCACGCTGACCCCGCACTGCTTGGCAATGTCCTTGATCGTCATGGTACGACAGCTCCTGACCTTGTTTGCTAAAACGTTCCCGGTAACGTTACCAATCCTCTTTGATCTCATAATAGCAAGCATTACCGGCAAAGTCAACCGAACAAATGCGGATAGAAAAAACTTTGGAGCATTAAACAATTTGTGATTAAATTTTTGGCGATTTTAACAACAACCGAAAGCGGTTCCAAAGCTTCGGGAAACGGCGAATAGGCAAAATCTATAAAATCCCGGACGGTTTTCACCGTCCGGGATTTATCAGCAAAACTTTATTTCAGATCCTTGTTTCTGAACAGATATCCGATGAACATTATCACCGCGAAGACTATCAGGTACCAGAGGTTTGCAAGCCCGTGGCCGACGATGCAGGCGTACACCATGAACAGTGAGCCGATTATCGCAAGCGCTGGAATAACGAAGCGGCGCATGACCGTCTCATCGGTGGCCTTGCGCATCCACTGGATGAAGATGGGCAGATACATCGCGTAAATGGTGATGATCGGTAGCTCAGAAGAGTCGAACAGGAAGGGGACGCTCTCAAGCGCGGTGCCCTCGAAGGCGACGGCTCCGCTCCACGTCCCGGCGAGGTTCGACAGATAGAAGTACGTGCCCCATACCGCGCAGAACAGCAGGCCGATAACGGCGGAGTTCGTCGGCATGTTGGAGACTTTATCTATCTGCCGGAAGAGCTCGGGCTTCGGCCCCTCATTGCGCGCGGCGAGCGAGTACATGCCGCGGCAGCAGCCGAGCATCAGGCCGTTCATCGTGCCGATGCAGGAGATGGCGATGAAGAGGTTGAGGATATTGCCGAGCACTCCGCCGAAGATGTTCGTGAACGCGGTGGTCGCGCCGTCGTTCATCAGCACGTCGACAGTCGCGCCGCCGGCAACGCCGACATAGTAAGAGATATAGGTGACGATGATGATTATCCCGCCGATGATAAGAGCCTTGGGCAGGTTGCGCTTTGCGTCCTTGAGCTCTGCATTGATGGAGGTCGCGATTATCCAGCCCTCATAGGCAAAGGACGTCGCGCAGACGGCGGCCAGCAGCGGCGCGCCGACGTTCCCGGAGACTGCGCCGGTCGCAAAGTTGCTCTGGAGCATATGCGCCGGGCTTACAAGACCGACGATAACGCCGACCACTGCCATCAGGAACAGCGGGATGAGCTTTATAACGGTGGTGGAGGTCTGGAGCTTACCGGCAAGCTTTGGGGAGAGCGCGTTCACGACATACGCGCAGACGAGATAGAACAGCATCAGCGCGAGGCACTCGGGCCCGATGATGCAGCCGCCCTCGGCCGCCGGGATTATCAGCGGGAAATCCGGCCAGCAGGAGGTGATGAACACGAGGGTATAGCGCGCGGAGAGCCACGAGAGCACAGACGTGAGCGTGGGGTAATAGGTCGTCGTCAGGAACCAGCCGATATAATACCCGTACTTCTTGCCGACCGTGGCCTCGGCATAGTCGACGATGCCGTTGACCTTTTCGTAGCGCTGCGCCATGGCGGCAAAGGCCAGGATGCAGATTATCATTATCGTGCCGCCGATGATCCATGCGAGGATGCCGAGTGGCATGTTGCCCTCGGTCTTCTGGAGAACGGTCTGCGCCTTGAAGAACACGCCGGAGCCGATGACTATACCGACGACCATGCATATCGCGGTGAACAGGCCAAACTTTTTCTCAAGCTTAGTTTCCATATGCTTGCTCCTTCTCATTCCATATCAGGACATAATGTGAACCTACTATACCATCTATGGCCTAAAAGTCAAGTTCACCTAACAAATATCAAGTATTAAATATAGTAATGGGTCACATATCGAAGCAGCATATCACACATCAAGGAACTCCGCAAGCTCCGGGACGGACTTGAAGTACCAGCGGCAGTTGGCGCGCATGAAGTCCTCGATGGACTTTATATCGTTTGCCCAGCCGACGGCGGCGAAATCCACCCCGCAGCTCAGCGCCATGTCATAGCCGGGCTTGAGGTCGTCTATCATCAGCAGGTCGCCCGCGGAAAGGCCGAAGCGCTCCATTATATCCTCGAGCGGGAACGGCGCGGGCTTGCGCTGTTCGGGCGGATAGTCCCAGCCGTAGACGGCGTCGGGCTCGGGCAGAGAGTTTGCCTTATAGTCGCGCCGGATGTTGTGCTCAAGCGAATGGGACACGACGCATATAAGCCCGCCCTCCTCCTTCTGGCGCTCCATTATCCCGCGTATGCCGGGGTAGGCGAGCGGGATGTGGTTCTCCACGTAGGCGCGCCAGTATTCAAGCTCGTCCTGCAGCGCGGCGTCGTCCATGCCGTATTCCTCGCGGCACATCTCGACAAAGCCGGGGGCGAAGTTCTTCTTGAAGTAATCCTCGAGTGAGCAGGTGCGCCCGGGGTAGCGCGAGTTGAGGTATTCCTGAAAGCAGGGGTGGTGTATCGTCGCGGTGCTGTTCACGACAGTGTCGTCGTGGTCGAAGACAAGGCATTTGTATTTCATATGTGACCTCTCGTTTTTGAGTTTTGTCCTATTCTACCATGACCGCGCCGGTTTGAATAGTGCGAAAATAAAGCCTGCCTTGCGCCGTGCGTACTTTTGATGTAATATACATTATAAGAAACCACATCAGGAGCGGCCTATGCTTATAATGAAGCCCTGCCCGGGAATACGGGTGCAGAAAATTTACATTCCCTCAGGAGCCCGGCGCATCCCTGCACTGGTGCTGTCACCGGAGGAGCTTTCTGCCCCGGCGACGGGAGTGCTGTGGATCCACGGCGGCGGGTACATTTCCGGCATGAAGGAGATGGTGTACATCTCCCGCGCCGTTGAGTTAGTGAAGAGCTTTGGCGCTGTCGTCGTCTCCCCCGGCTACCGGCTCGCGCCGTTTTCGCCGTACCCCGCAGCTATAGACGACTGCTACGCTGCGCTGCTTTACATGAAGGAGCACGCGGCGGAGCTCTGGGTGCGTGAGGATCAGCTCATGGTCGGCGGCGAGAGCGCGGGCGGCGGCCTGTGCGCCGCGGTCTGCATCAAGGCGCGGGACACTGGAGAGGTGAACGTCGCCTTTCAGATGCCGCTCTACCCGATGCTTGACGACCGGGACACCGAAACCTCGCGCGATAACCACGGGCGCGTGTGGAACACGTGGAAGAACCACTTCGGATGGCGCTGCTATCTGCGCGGCACCGACCGGGAGACGCTGCCGCCATACGCCGCGCCCGCCCGCGTTGAGAACATGGAGGGGCTGCCCCCGGCGTACACCTTCGTCAGCACCGGCGAGCCGTTCTACGCCGAGACGCTGGAGTATATCCGTCGGCTCAAGGACTGCGGTATACCCGCGAGCGCGGATGTTTATGAGACGGACATGCACGCCTTTGACATGATGCGCCCAAAGGACGCGCTCAGCATCGAGGCCGCGCGCCGCTTCAACGAAAGCTTTGCCTACGCCCAAGCGCACTACTTTGCTCCGCAGAAATGAAAAATCACAGGCGGCACGGAAATTCGTGCAGCCTGTGATTTTTCAATATTCACCTTACTTATCCAGCCATGCGCAGGCTGCGAGCGCCGCGACGGAGCCGTCGGACATGGCGGTCGTGAGCTGGCGGACGGACTTTGCGCGGCAGTCGCCCGCGACGAAAACGCCGGGGCAGACGGTCAGACAGTCCTCGCCCGAGGCGGCGTAGCCGCCCTTGTCGAGAGAGATGAGCCTGCTGAAAACTTCGGTATCGGGCGCGCGGCCGATGGAGACGAAAAGCCCGGACACCGGCAGCACACGGCGCTCGCCGCCCTGCTCGACCTCGACACCGGAAAGCTCGTCCCCGCCGATCAGCGCGCTTATCTTCGCATCGAGCACGAACTCCACATTGGCCTTGCCGCGCAGCGCCTCGACGAGCATTGCCTCGCCGCGGAAGCTGCCGCGCCGGTGGATGAGATACACCTTGCGGCAAATTTCGCTCAGCAGCATCGCGTCGGAGAGCGCACTGTTGCCGCCGCCCGAGACGGCGACATCCTGCCCGGCGAAGAATGCGCCATCGCACACGCTGCAGTAGCACACGCCGCTGCCGGTGAGCCGCTCCTCGTTCTCAAGGCCGAGGGTGCGCGGCTTCGCGCCGGTCGCAATTATGAGCGCGCGGCAAGTATATTCCGCACCGGACGCGCAGACTACGGTCTTTCCCTCGCCCTCGGCGGACACGGACACGACCTCCTCAAGCTCGACCTCCGCGCCCTGGTTCATCGCCTGCTCCAGCAGCATGTCGCCTATCTGCGCGCCGCTGACGGAGATATATCCGGGGAAGTTCTCAACATTGCTGCTGCGCGTGATCTGCCCGCCGAAGGCGGCCTTCTCGATGACCAGCACACTCTTGCCCGCGCGCCTTATATATGTCGCTGCGGTGAGCCCCGCGGGGCCGCCGCCGATAACTATTACATCATAGATCATATTCATACATCCTCAATAACAAAGCCCGGTTTTATCCGGGCTTTGATTTTTTATTATAGGTGATCGCTTACGCCTGCGCGTTCAGAAATTCCTTGATCGCGCCCGCGCCAGCGAACTTCTCGAAGCTATCGCCGTCGGTGATGACAAGGGTCGGAGCCTGCTTGACGCCGTAGTTGAGCGCAAGCTCAACATTGTCCCCGGCCATCAGCTTCTCATACTTGAAGCCGGCCTTATCAAGATAGGAGCAGGCGATGCGGCAGTTGGGGCAGGTCGGCGTTGCGAAAAGCATCGCTCTCGCGCCGGCGTGGACTTCGCCCTCATGCTCGCCGTTCTTCGCGGTGTGCGCCTCGGCCTTGGGAGCGGTCTCCTCGATCGGCCCGTTGTGCTTGAGCACGGAGTGATCGATGACGTATTCCTTGCGCTCCTTGTACTCCTGGGTCTTACCGGCGTTCCAGTTCTGCACAGGGCGGTAGTAGCCGGTGATGCGGCTGTAGACCTCTGCTGGCTCGCCGCACTCGGGGCAGGTGAAATGCTCGCCGCTGATGTAGCCGTGGTGCTTGCAGACGGAGTAGGTGGGAGAGAGGGTGTAGTAGGGCAGCTTGTAGTTCTCGGCGATCTTGCGCACGAGGTTTGCCGCGGCCTCCCAGCTCGGCAGCTTCTCGCCGAGGAAGGCGTGGAAGACGGTGCCGGAGGTGTAGCGCGTCTGGAGATCGTCCTGAATGTCGAGCGCGGCGAAGATATCGTCGGTGTAGCCGACAGGCAGGTGCGAGCTGTTGGTGTAGTACGGGGTGCCGCCCGGCTCCGCCGCGGTGATGATGTCGGGATAGAGCTCAACATCATGCTTCGCGAGACGGTAGGAGGTGGACTCTGCGGGAGTGGCTTCGAGGTTATACAGGTCGCCGTACTGCTCCTGATAATCGCTCAGACGCTCGCGCATATGGTCGAGCACTTCCTTGGTGAACTGCTGGCACTTGGGGCTTGTCATATCGGCGCGGATCCACTTCGCGTTGAGACCGGCTTCGTTCATGCCGACAAGGCCGATGGTTGAGAAGTGGTTATCGAAGGTGCCGAGGTAATACTTGGTGTAGGGGTAGAGCCCCGCGTCAAGGAGCTTCGTGATGACCGTGCGCTTAATTTTGAGCGAGCGTGCGGAGAGATCCATGAGCTTGTCAAGACGGGCGTAGAAGTCCTTCTCGTCCTTGGCGAGGTATGCAAGGCGCGGCATGTTCAGCGTCACGACGCCGACCGAGCCCGTGGACTCTCCGGAGCCGAAGTAACCGCCGGACTTCTTGCGCAGCTCTCTGAGGTCGAGACGCAGGCGGCAGCACATCGAGCGAACATCGCTCGGCTCCATGTCGGAGTTGATGTAGTTGGAGAAGTAAGGAGTGCCGTACTTTGCGGTCATTTCGAAGAGGAGCTTGTTGTTCTCGGTGGGAGACCAGTCAAAGTCGCGGGTGATGGAGTAGGTCGGGATCGGGTACTGGAAGCCGCGGCCGTTCGCGTCGCCTTCGATCATAATGTCGATGAAGGCCTTGTTGACCATGTCCATTTCCTTCTTGCAGTCGCCGTAGGTAAAGTCCATCTCCTTGCCGCCGACTATCGCGGGCTGATCCTTGAGGTCAGCGGGGACGGTCCAGTCGAGCGTGATGTTGGAGAACGGAGCCTGAGTGCCCCAGCGGGACGGGGTGTTCACGCCGAAGATGAAAGACTGGATGCACTGCTTGACTTCCTTGTAGGTGAGGTTATCGACTCTCACGAACGGAGCCAGATACGTGTCGAACGAGGAGAAGGCCTGAGCACCGGCCCACTCGTTCTGCATGATGCCGAGGAAGTTCACCATTTGGTTGCAGAGGGTGGACAGGTGGCTTGCGGGAGAGGAGTTGATCTTGCCCGGGATGCCTAGACCCTGCTTGATGAGCTGGCGCAGGCTCCAGCCGGCGCAGTAGCCGGTGAGCATGCTTAGGTCATGCAGGTGGATATCGCAGTTGCGGTGCGCGTCAGCGATCTCCTGATCGTATACTTCGCTGAGCCAGTAGTTCGCGGTGATGGCGCCGGAGTTCGAGAGGATAAGTCCGCCGACGGAATAGGTGACGGTGGAGTTTTCTTTGACGCGCCAGTCCTCGATGTTGAGGTACTTGTCGACAGTCTCCTTATAATCGAGGTAAGAGGACTTGGTGTTGCGCAACTTCTCGCGCTGCTTGCGGTAGAGGATGTAGGACTTTGCGACCGCCTCGTAGCCGCCGCGGGAGAGCACCGCCTCGACGCTGTCCTGAATATCCTCGACGGCGACCTTGCCGTCCTTTATCTTCGGCAGGAAGTCTGCCGAGACCTTCAGCGCCAGAAAGTCAATGACGCTGTCGTTATAATCCGTGCCGGTGGCGTCAAACGCCTTCTTGATTGCGGCGGCAATCTTGTTTATGTCGAACTCCACTATTTTACCGTCGCGCTTTACTACCTGATACAATTCTTTATCCCCCTGTCTTTGGTATATCAGACACCCCTGACCTGCACCGACGGAACGTATTCCGCCGCCGCGTCGGCCAGCGAGTGCATTTCTGCTTCGTCATAGGCGCCGAGCCCGCGGATATCCAGCACATGGCCGGAATCCTTGAACTGCTGGAGGTAATACTCCTTTGCGCCGCTTATCCATTTTGCCGCATCCCTGACGCTCTCGCGCGTGTGCAGCCCTTTTACAACGGTCGTCCTGAACTCATAGTCCACGCTGCCGCTCAGAAGAAAATCCTTCGAGCGCTCTATCGCGTCAAGGTCGAGCCTGTCGACCCCCGCGGTCTTCACGTAAAGCTCAGGCGAGTTCTTTATATCCATCGCGACCCTGTCCACAAGCCCCGCGCGGACGATGTCCATGAGCCTGTCGGGAAAGGAACCGTTAGTGTCGAGCTTTATCCTGAAGCCGAGCGCGCGCACCTTTTCGAGAAACGCGCCGATGTCGCTGTGCAGCAGCGGCTCGCCCCCGGTTATCGCGACGCCGTCGAGCACGCCCACGCGCTTTTTAAGAAAGCTCAGCACCTGCTCCTCGTCCGTGTCGTGCGCCAGTTCCTCCGGCAGCACCAGAGGGGCGTTGTGGCAGAACGGGCAGCGGAAGTTGCAGCCGCCGGTGAACACCGTGCAGGCGACAAGGCCGGGATAATCCAGCAAAGTCAGCTTCTGCAGACCGGATATAAGCATGCCGCATCCTCCTTCGCGTTAGCATCGCGCCGTCATCGCGCTTGTATATAATAAGGCCATATGCCGCGCTTGTCAATAGCAAAATCACTATATATTGATTACAAAATCGAAAAACTTGGTTTCTGGCACAAAATATAGTGCCATCCCGCGCGGCACGCGCAGAAGACACCGACGGCTATTCTAATGCAAGCCTAACAATTTTTCAAGGGCAAAACGGGTAAATCGTGCAAAGTTGTAATAACTGACTATTTACGGCGGCCGAAACTGTGCACTATATAGAATTTCGGACACTTGCGGGAAAACCGCACCGGTGATATAATTTATCCTCGTGTGCTATTACTATAGTAAGAAATAACGGAAGATCGTATAGTGAAGAAATGAAAGGACGTGAAACCATGTGCGGCATAGTAGGTTACGTTGGAAAAGAGCAGGCCGCTCCCATTCTGCTGGACGGGCTTGAAAGGCTCGAATACCGCGGGTATGACTCTGCCGGTCTCGCCGTTCTCGGCGGCAGGCGCGGCTTACAGGTAAAGAAATCCAAGGGGCGTCTGAGCGTCCTCAAGGCGCTGACGGATAACGGACGCAGCCTCACCGGCACGCTCGGCATCGGCCACACGCGCTGGGCGACGCATGGCGAACCGAACGACATAAACTCCCACCCGCACCTGAGTGAGGGCAGGAACATCGCCGTTGTGCATAACGGCATCATCGAAAACTATGTTGAGATAAAGGAGTTCCTTATCTCGCAGGGCATGCACTTCAGCTCCGAGACCGATACCGAGGTCGTCGCGCAGCTGCTCGAGTATTTCTATGACAGCTGCGGGGACTTTATGGCCTCGGTCTACCGTGTGCTCGACCGCATCGAGGGCGCTTACGCGCTGGGTATCATGTGCAAGGATACGCCCGACAGCTTCGTCGCCGCACGCAAGGATGCGCCTCTGCTCCTCGGCTACGGTGACGGCTGCAATTTCATCGCCTCTGACGTTACTGCGCTCATCAAGCATACGCGCGATGTGGCATATATGAACGACGGCGAGGTCGCCCTCGTCTCCGCCGACGGCATCCAGGTCTTTGATGAATACGGCCAGCCCGTCGAGAAAGAGCACAGCTATGTCGACTGGGACGTCAGCGCTGCCGAAAAGGGCGGCTATCCGCACTTCATGTTCAAGGAGATCATGGAGCAGCCCGAGGCCGTGCGCAAGACCATCTCCCCGAGAATAAAGGAAGGCCAGATCGTTTTCGATGAGCTGAGCCTTGATGAGGACTTCATCCGCAGCCTTGACAGGATATTCATCGTAGCCTGCGGCTCGTCCTACCATGTCGGCATGGTCGGCAAGTATAATCTTGAGCGGCTTCTGAGAAAGCCCGTGGATGTGCAGCTCGCCTCGGAGTTTCGCTATGCCGATCCCCTCGTCGGGCCGAACAGCCTTGTCATCGTCATCAGCCAGTCGGGCGAGACGCTCGATACCATGGCCGCGCTCCGCGAGGCGCGCCGCCTCGGCGCGAAGATCCTCTCCATCGTGAACGTCGTCGGCAGCTCCATCGCACGCGAGTCGGACAATGTCCTCTACACCTGGGCAGGCCCCGAGATCGCCGTCGCTACCACCAAGGCTTACAGCACGCAGCTTGTGCTGCTGGATATGCTCGGCGTTTATTTTGCCAAGGTCTGCGGCAGCATCGGCGACGCGGAGTATGAGGAGATCGTCGAGGAGCTTCTTGCCCTGCCTGTCAAGATGGAGGCCGTGCTCGAGGATATCGACGAGATAAAGTACCTCGCCTCCCGCTACTTCAATCATAATTCCATCTTCTTCATCGGGCGCAACCTTGATTACGCCCTCGGCCTTGAGGGCAGCCTCAAGCTCAAGGAGATCTCCTATATCCACTCCGAGGCCTACGCATCGGGCGAACTCAAGCACGGCACCATATCCCTTATCGAGGACGGTACCCTCGTCGTTGCGCTCGGTACCTATAAGCCGCTGTTTGAAAAGACGCTCTCGAACATCATCGAGGTCAAGGCGCGCGGGGCAGACATCGTTGCCCTGACGGCGGAGAGCAAAGCCGCCGATATGCGCAAGACGGCGGAGAACGTGCTCTCCGTGCCGGATACCCATGTCATCCTCCAGCCCTCCCTCGGCGTCATACCGCTCCAGCTTTTCGCGTATTATGTGGCGCTGCACAAGGGCTGCGACATAGACAAACCGCGCAATCTGGCCAAGTCTGTCACCGTTGAGTGAGCAAAAAGACTGATATTACTGTAGAATACTGCACAAAAGCGGCGAATACTTCAAATATTTCTTGTACTTTTCCGGTGCCTGTATTATAATAAATCTCTGGTTCAGGCGGAGCTGCCGCGCATTGGGGCGCAGCGCGTCCGCCTGCCGGGAAACCGAAGGAAGGGAGCTGTTACTTAATGGTCAATATCAGCAGCAGCAAGGGAAACATCAGCATTACCGATGAGGTTCTGACCTACCTTGCGGGCGACGCGGCTACCAGCTGCTTCGGCGTCAAGGGTATGGCAGGGCGCAGCAAGGACGGCGGTCCGCTCCAGCTTCTGCGCAGGGAATCGATGTCCAAGGGCGTTGAGGTGCACTATAACGGCGACGGCAGCGTATCTCTCGAGTTACATATCGGCGTCGACCACGGCGTCAATATCGCGGCAGTTTCACGCAGCATTATGAATACAGTCAGCTATAAGCTCACGAAGGCCGCCGGAGTCCCGGTCAAGAGCGTTGACGTTTATATTGACACGATCATCGGATAAAAATTCCGGCATGGGAGGGCCCATGCCATGCGGAGGTACATTCAATTGAGAAATTATATAGACGCCGCTGCCTTCAAAGAGATGATACTCTGCGCCAACGCAGCGCTCCATGCCAATGTTCAGGCGATAAACGACCTCAACGTTTTCCCCGTGCCCGACGGGGATACCGGCACCAATATGGCGCTGACTATGGATAAGGCCGCGACGGAGCTTAAGAAGAAAGAATTCGATACGATAGCCGCGGCGGCGGACTGCGTGGCTTCCGCGCTGCTCCGCGGCGCGCGCGGCAACTCCGGAGTTATCCTCTCCCTGCTCTTCAGGGGCATCTCCAAGCGCCTCAAAGGGCTCGATACCGCCGGCGCACAGGAGTTCGCCGGTGCGATGCAGGACGGCGTCGACGCAGCCTATAAGGCCGTTATGAAGCCCGCCGAGGGCACCATCCTTACCGTCTCGCGCATGGCGGCAGCTGCCGCCGTCGAAGCGGCGAACGCGGGCGCAAGCCTTGAAAGCTGCCTCGACTGCGCCATCAAGGCCGGTAACGACGCTCTGGCCGAGACCGTGAACCAGAACCCTGTGCTCAAGAAAGCCGGAGTCATTGACGCCGGCGGTCAGGGCTATATGTACATCCTCGGCGCGATGCTCGCCTCCTACCGCGGTGAGATCACCGCTCCCGAGAACGTGGACGAGATCGTCGAGACCGAGAAGGAGAGCAGTGCTTTCGATGTGTTCGACACGGAGGATATCACCTTCGCGTTCGATACGGTCTTCATCGTGCGCAAGCATGATCCCGACGTTGACCTTGAGCCGCTGCGCAAGTATCTCACCAGCATCGGTGACAGCCTTGTTATCGGCGAGGACGATGAGGCCTTCAAGGTCCATGTCCACACCAACATCCCCGGCAACGCCCTCAACGAGGCGCAGAATTTCGGCACGCTGGAGCTTGCGAAGATCGAGAACATGCGCACCCAGCATGACGATATCCTTGCCGGTAAGCACGTCCAGACCACGGACGACCTCGATGCCATCGAGCGCGAGCTTGAGGAGAGCGAGGAGCAGTACTGCAAGAGCGTGAAGGACTACGGCGTTGTCACCGTGTGCGCGGGCAAGGGTCTTGAGGGTCTGTTCAGGGAGCTCGGCGCGGACGGTATCGTCACCGGCGGCCAGACCATGAACCCTTCGACCGACGATATCCTCAAAGAGATAAACCGCACCCCGGCAAACACCGTTTTCGTGCTGCCGAACAATAAGAACATCATCATGGCGGCGGAGCAGTGCGTCCGCCTGAGCGATAAGAAAGTTATCATCATCCCGACGAGGACAGTGCCGCAGGGCATTTCCGCTATGCTGAACTTCAACCCCGAGGAGACCGAGGAGAACCTTATCGCCGCGATGAACGAGGCCGCCGGCAATGTCCACACCGCTATGGTCACCTATGCCGCGCGCGACTCGGACTTTGACGGCCATGAGATCCACGCGGGCGAATATCTTGCCCTGCTCGACGGCGCTCTGCTCGGCAGCTACAGCAGCGAAAAGACCCTCTTCAAGGAGCTGAGCTGGGCATTCGACGAGCTGAGCCCCGAGTTCATCACCGTCTATTATGGCAGCGATGTTGCAGAGGACAAGGCGAACGAGGCCGCGGAGACGATAATCGGCTGCTTCCCGGACGCTGAGGTCAGCGTCGTCAACGGCGGCCAGCCCGTGTATTACTACATGATTTCTGTGGAGTGATAAATATGTCTGATATTTTTGATAAGATCGAGCTGCACGACTGCCCGTACTGCGGCGGCGCGGGATTGCTCGAGGAAGAGCAGGGCTGGTGCTGGTACGCCATGTGCGTCGACTGCGGCTCCCAGACCGCGGCCTTCAGCTACAAGACCCCCGAGGAGCGCGAGCAGGCAGCACACGAAGCCGCGCTTGTGTGGAACCTCGGCAAGATAGTCCGCGCGAACCCGAACGAGTAAAGCGTATAATCAGAGCGAAAAGGCTGGACAGCCATTCCAAATGGATGGTTGTCCAGCCTTTTTTGTTTATCTCTCCCGCTTATTCAAGCGGGTTGTCAGATGCCTCGTTGGCTATCACGCAGCAGCGCTCTATATGTGTCGTGATAAACTCCGTAGCCTTCTCCACGTCCCGGCTGAACAGAAGGTCAATGATCTTCTGATGGTCGCTGGAGCGTATATGGTCATCCTCCGGGTAAAGGCCGCGCTCATGGACGAGGTCAAGCTGGAGCAGGATAATATTGCCGACCACGTCGAGCGCCTTGTTATGAACGCAGCTTACAAGCTGGAGGTGGAACTCCTTGTCCAGCTTAAGCTCCGCATCGGCTGACAGGCCGGCTTGACCCTGCGCGTCGACGATCTGCTGAAGCATAAGGAGATCCTTCGTCGTCCTCGTAACGCAGGCCTCGGCAATAATGGCCCTTTCCAGAATGATCCTCGCCTGTATAAGATCATAGCTGGGGGTCTGCTTGATCTCGTAGAACCAGCGTATCGGTTCCACAACGGACTCTCTCTCCGGGTTTGACATATACGTGCCCGCGCGCCCTCTGGGGATCAGCAGTCCCTGATTCACCAAAACGTTTATCGCGTCGCGCAGCGGCCGCGCAGAGATGCCAAGCGCGGCAGACAGCTCTGACTGTATCGGGATCCTATCTCCCGGCATAAATCCGTTGACAAGAAGGTATTCCTTGACTTTGTCAACAGCTTCCTGGCTTTTAATCTCCATAATAAATGACTCCTAACAAGTTTCAAATATATATATAACACATCTCGGACGCATATTCAAGTAGAACGACTATAATTTCGAAAATTATTTGTCATACAAATTTATAATCTGGAAATTTAATTTTATTTCAAATTCTATATTGACAATTATTCTGCGCGGTGTTATTGTGTAATCACATCGTTGAACGGTATTCAACATTTATAAAACTGTGAACAACCTGCCGGGCAGGTACAAATAGAAAAGACAAGAAAAGAAAGGAAGAAAAGCACCATGAAGAAACGATTCCTCAAAAAGATCATCGCTGCCGCGCTTATGCTGGCGATTATATGCTCGATGAGCATTGCCGCCTGTGCGGATGGCCCCGAGTACAGCATAAGCATGGCCTGCAGCTCGACCGAAAAGACCAATATCGGCAGCAACACTGTTCTGAACTTCAACTACGCCGGTATGCTCGCGTTCAAGAACTATGTTGAATCCGCTTCGAGCGGCCGTATCGAGGTCAATCTCTATACAAACTCCGCTCTCGGCAATGCCTCCGAGATCCTGCTCCAGAGCATGCAGGGCGTTATTGAGGTCAGCACCGCGGGCGACGGCGACCTGTCGAACTACTACCCCAATCTTCAGTTGTTCTCCATCCCCTACACCTTCTCCGACCGCTGCGAGTTCTACGCCTTCCTCGACAGTGACTATGTCGCGGCAATGCACGAGGACATCGCCAACAAGTGCGGTGTGCGCATCATCTCCGCTTTCGATAACGGCGGTTTCCGCAACTTCTCCAATAATGTCCGTCAGATAAAGACGGCGGACGACGTCAAGGGTCTGAATATCCGCTGCATGCAGAGCGCGGCGCACCTTGCCACGATGGAAGCCCTCGGCGCTGTTCCCCAGAGCCTTGCCTTCAGTGAGCTCTATTCCGCGCTCCAGACCGGCGTTGTTGACGGTCAGGAGAACTCCCCTCTCGTTATGCTCGATAACTCCATCTATGAGCAGCAGAAGTACTACAGCCTTGACGGCCACATGATAAGCCCCTGCTATTTCGTCGTGAACGAGGCATGGTATCAGTCCCTCCCGGATGACCTCAAAACAGTCATTATAAACGGCGGCAAGATCGCTCAGACCGCGGCACGCGGCACCATCGCCACCTCCGAGGGCATGGCTCTGACCTTCCTTTCCGACGAAGGCGTTGATGTCTACTCTCCGACTTCCGAAGAGAAGGAGACCTTTAAGATCGCTCAGGCCCCCGTCATTGAATGGCTGAAGGGCGAAATAGGCACGGAGACCGTCGATAACTTTGTCAATGCTGTCAAGGCGACCGAGGCCGAGGAAGCCTCCGGCTACACCGCAGTCGAAGCGACGTCCGCCTCCTCCAACACCGGCTATATAATCGCGATCGCGGTTCTGGCTCTCGCTCTTATCGTCGTCTGCATAAAGGCATTCAGAAAGAAGCCCGAAACCACCTGACGCTCCGAAGGAGACGATTATGAAGCTAAGAAAAGAACTGGACGAGATATCTGAAATAATAGATAAGATCGTGCAGTGGGTCTGCATCGTGCTCACCTTTATGATGTTTATCTCCGTTACCTTTCAGGTCTTTGGCAGATACGTCACCCGCAGCACGATCGCATGGACGGAAGAGACCTCGCGCTACTGCATGATATGGCTTGCGTTCCTCGGTTCGAGCACTCTCGTGAGGCGGTGGGAAAATTCTTCCGTCACCTTCCTCGTGAATAAGTTGCCGCGCAAGGGGCAGAAGATCGCCGGCATCATCCATGTGGCGATAATGCTTGCGTTCATGCTGACTATATTTGTCATCTCCTGCAAGGAGGTCCCGCGCTTCAGCATGATGGAGACCTCTCCGGCGCTCAGAATATCCATGTTCATTCCCAAGTCCAGCATCCTCTTCGGCAGCGGGATCATTTCCTTCCAACTGCTCTGGAAGCTGGCGGACAGTATTCTCGGATTCAAGGAGGATGAAGCCAATGGGTGAATTCGCTCTGGCAATGGTGATCCTTATCGGCACCATTCTTCTCGGTATCCCTATTTCCTACGCGATGGGCATAACCGGCCTTACCTATATCCTCATGACGAATCCTTCCTACATAGTTGTTATCCCGAACCGTCTGTATGAGGGGATAAATCAGTTCCAGCTGCTGGCGATCCCGTTTTTCCTGCTGGCCTCGGACATCATGGTAAATGCGGATATATCCGGAAAGCTGTTTAGGCTGGTGAAGCTGTTTGTCGGGCGCTTCCGCGGCGGCCTTGCCTTTGTCAATGTCATCGTCAGCATGATATTCGGCAGCATATCCGGCACCGCCCTCGGCGATATCGCCTCGCTCGGCCCGATAGAGATGAATGAAATGGACAAGGAGGGCTATGACAAGAACTTCTCCTGTGCCCTCACCTGCGCATCCTCCCTCGAAAGCCCGCTCATCCCGCCCAGCAACATCGCAGTCCTGTACGCGAGCGTAATGAGCCTGTCGGTCGGCGCGCTGTTCCTTGCGGGCGTGATCCCTGGGATAATGCTCGGAGGCGGCCAGATCCTCTATATCATCTCCATCCGCGACAGGATGAACTTCCCCCGTTCGCTGGAAAAGCGCACGAAAAAGCAGATCCTCCGCATCGCCATAGACGGCCTTGTGACCATGGGCATGCCGTTTATAATAATCGGCGGCGTTCTCGGCGGTGTGTTCACCGCGACCGAGTCTGCAAACATCGCCTGCCTCTATGCGCTCTTCCTCGGCGTCATCGCCTACCGGAACTATCACCTCAATGACTTTCTCTCGGCTCTCGGCGGCATTGCCAGACAGATGGCCAATATATTCCTCATTATCTCGTTCTCGTCTGTCTTTGCCTGGGTAATGGGAAAGGAAAAGGTTCCCGAAGCAATAGCAGCATTCATGCTGAGCATCTCGGACAACAAGTACCTGCTGCTGCTCATGGTAAACATTTTCCTGCTGATAGTCGGCATGTGGATGGATACCGGCGCTGCGATCATTTTGTTCGCACCGATCCTCGCACCCATAATGTACAAGGTCGGCATCGCTCCCGTGCATTTCGCCGTCATCATGCTCCTGAACCTTACGATCGGCCTCGTCACCCCGCCTGTGGGCGTTGTGCTCTACGCGGGCGCGGCCGTCGGCAAGAGGAAATTCGAGGACGTGGTAAAGGCGCTCGTCCCCTTTATGATCCTCGCGATACTTGTCCTCGCAATAGTTTGCTTTGTTCCCCAGACAGCCACATGGCTGCCGACGATCTCAGGGTTTCTTGACTGACGCCCAACAGCCAAATCAACATACATATAACAGTGGAGGAAAATAATATGTCACTCAAGCCTCAGGAAATGAAAGAAAAAACCAAGGGTATATTCCATCTCTCCCTTACTCCCTTCGATAAAAACGGCGATCTCAACGTCCCGGCGCTGCGCGAGAGCGTCCGCCGCGTGACTGAGAACAAGGCTCTCGAGGGCGAGGACATTGTCTTTATCGCGCTCGGCACCACGGGCGAGTTCTATGCCATGAGCGAAGCCGAGAACAAGACCGTCGTCGACGTCGTCTGCGAGGAAGTAAACGGCAAGTTCCCCGTCATGATCGGCTCCGGCCGCGCCGGCACCCGCAACACCGTCGAATTCTCCAAGTATGCCCAGTCCGCAGGCGCGGACGGACTTCTCATAGTCCCGCCGTACTACACCATGCCCACCACCGACGGCATCATCCGCCACTTTGAGACGATCGCCGAGGCTGTCGATATCGGCATCACGATATACAACAACCCCGCCGCCAGCAAGCTCTGGCTGCCCATGCCTGTCATCAAGAGGCTGTCCAAGGTCGACAATATCATCGGCCTGAAGGAAAACACCAACAACCCCAACGCCTTCCTCGGCATGCTCCAGAACATCGACCCGAACGACATGGCGATATTCGCCGGTCTCGGCCACTTCATGTATCAGTACATGTGCTTCCACGGCTGCAAAGGCTATGTCACCGAGATGCTCAACTATGCTCCGCATCTCGCGCTCGACCTGTACCACGCTGGTCAGGCCGGGGACATCGCCAAGGTCAGAGAGACCGCGGACAAGATGAACCTGTTCTGGAACTGGGTGTTCCGCCTTGCCGCAAAGCACTCTCAGGTTCCCTCCGCCGTACACGCCAGCAAGGATCTGCCCACCGACATGCCGTATTATCAGGCTGCGAACAAGGCCGCCGCGGCGCTCTGCGGTATGCCCTCCGGCTATGCGCGTGAGCCTATGGAGAACATCCCCGAAGAAGAGATTCCCGAGCTGCGCGAGATCCTCAAGCAGATGGGCTGCGACGTCGTCTGCTGATAACGGAGGAGTTCAACATGACAGCTTCTGCAATGGAGATCACGTGCGGGAGATACATACAGGAGCCGGGCGCCTGCCGCTTCCTCGCGGGCGAGCTGAAGCTGATAAGCGCAAAGAAGGCATATATAATGGGCGGACGCCGTGCGCTTGAGGCAGCGCTTGCCCGCATGGAGGAGTCTCTCAAAGCGGGCGGTATCGATTATCGCGCCGCCGTCTTTGAAGGCTACTGCACTTACGGCAATGCGCGGGCGCATGCCGACGCGGCTCTTGCTGCCGGGTGCGATGTTATCATCGGCGTAGGCGGCGGGAAATGCATGGACGCGGCAAAGGCCGCCGGCAAGATGAGCGGCCTGCCGCTCGGGAACATTCCTACCCAGATGGCGACCTGCGTTGCCTGCACGAACATGGCCATAATGTACGAAGACAGCGGCGCGTTTATCGGCCCGCTCTACCCCGACCTGCCAATAGCCTTCGTCCTTGCGGACACCGAGCTTCTCGTGCGGGAACCGCCCAGATATCTTGCCTCCGGTATCGCCGATGCGATGGCAAAATATCCCGAGGTCCATTTCAGCCAGCGCGGAACATATAGCTGCGCCGAAACGGATGACGCGGCGCTTCAGGTGGCGCACGGGATGTCCGCCGCGACATGGAACCTTCTCATGGAAAACGGCAGGAAGGCCTATACAGACTGCGCAAAGCAGGTGCTGAGCAATGAGTTTTCCGCCGTGATAAACACGGGGCTCATCTCTACCGGCATCATCTCCGGCCTTGCCCGCGGCAGTAAGCAGCTGGCCATTGCCCATGCCGTATATAACCATTCGACGACCGTGTTCCCCGAGGTGTGGCGCAGCTACCTTCACGGCGAGATCGTCTCCGTGGGTCTGCTCCTCCAGCAGTATTACAATAACAGCCCCGAGGAGGAGATATCCGCCTATGTCAGACTGTGCCGCAGCATGGGTGTGCCGGTATGTCTCAGCGATCTCGGGCTGAGCGGTACTCCCGATGAGCTTGACCGCCTGCATCGCGCGATAGCCGCGGATTTCACCGATTTCACCGCTGAGGAATCACGCCGTCTGCGCAGCGAGATGGAGAGAATAATCCGCATATAGGAAAACATTTATCCCAAAACCAGCAAATGCCCCCGGTGCGAAATGCACCGGGGGTGTCGTTCGTTTATAGTGGGCTGCCCGCATTCTGACCATTCTGTTCAGTTTTGACGACCACGTCTGGTTAGAATGGTTAGGAAAAGCTGCTGCTCTTTACAGCCCCTCCAGCACCGCGCCGATATCTCCGTCTATGCATATACTGCGCGCGGCGATGTCATCGGGCGCGTCCGCCTCGCCGAGGTTTATGCAGGCGTAGGTCGCCTTGGGGTTCTTCGCCGTAATGTGCCAGAACGGGTATTTTATAATGACCGGGGTGTTGTACCCGACCACGAGCTCCAGAAACAGTATCTTCAGACCGGCGCAAGTACGCACAAATCTATTACTCAGTCACCTTTTGGTAACTCTTGGAGCGTGTTCGGAAGTCCCTTGCAACATTGAGCATGCTGCATTATAATATGAGTGTAACATTCAAAAAGGAGTGCTGCATATATGCTTACAAAGGAAGAAATGCCCGCCTGCCCGGTGGCGACCACCGTGGCTCTGATCGGCAGCAAGTGGAAGCTGCTCATCATGCGCAACCTGCTCTCGCGCCCGTGGCGCTTCAACGAGCTGAAAAAGGATCTGGAGGGCATCAGCCAGAAAGTGCTGACCGATAGTCTGCGCTCAATGGAGGCTGACGGCCTGCTCACCCGCACCGTCTATCCCGAAGTCCCGCCGCGCGTGGAATATACACTGACGGAGCTCGGTTACAGTCTCCGCCCGATACTGGAAGCGATGCGCGTCTGGGGCGAGGACTACAAGGCCGCGCACGAATAAAAAATAAAACGGCGGCAGCGAAAAGGAAAAATCGCTGCCGCGCTTATTACAGATTTATTTCTCTTCTGAAATCATCTGCCATATTCTCGGTGTTTATTATCCCGTAGATGCCCATAGTTGCAACCTCGTTCATTTTGCACATGAGCTCTACGGGCGTTTTCATGCCCTTTTTTGCCCAGTCGATTATCATGTTTCCAATCACCTGAGATACAAACTGCGTCAGGAATCTGAGCGTATCCGCGTCGTAGCTCTGGTGTGTCTCGGAAAGGTATTTGTCGATCAGCAGGTCCCAGCTCTCCTGATTCTTCTGCAGCATATAGTCCTGAAGGCTGTTCTGCACCTCGAGCCGCACTCAAGGAAATGAGCGTCGACGTGATGTACGTGCAGCAGGACGTGGCGGTCGAGGCTGATTGGGATAATCTCCTCAAGACCGTTATCGGCACCTACGGCCGCATTGGTCAAGCGCCTTGCCGATCCGCAGACCGATGAGGATAAAGCGCTGTCTTTCGCAATGGGTGTTGTCTCCGTTGATCAGGCAGTCGCCACCATCATGGAGGGTCTTGAAAAGGGCTTCTTCTATATCTATACGCATCCGGGCCGCACCGCCGCCATCATCCGTCAGGAGATGAATCTGCGTCTGGCAGGCTACAAGCAGCCCCTCGCACAGTCCAACGCGACCATGGAATACACCAAGCTTTCCAAGAGCCCTATCTGAGATAATTCGTTCTTCAGCCACGCTGACGATTCCGTCAGCGTGGCTGTGTTTACAGCGTGCTTTCCCACACGTTGTTTGTTATCCAGGCGTTATCGCTCTTCACCTCATAGGTCAGTTCGCCGTCAATGGTGTAATTTGTGCAGTAGTCGCCGAAGCCTATGCGGTCGTTGAACCATATATAGCCGACATTGTAAGACACGGAGTAGCGTCCGGCGGGGAGATATATGATCCCCGTTTCACCCTCGCGAACATAGAAGCGGACGTACTGCTTGGAGTTGTCAAGATCGGTCACGGTTACTTCCACGGGGCCGCTCTCAGCGGTGACGTGGTCTTCGCCGCCCTGATATTGGAAGGTGCGTTCCAGCTCTGTGCCGGTCGCGGGCTCGCCGGACTTGAGAGTCGATATGATCTGCACAAGCATGTCTTCGCACTCTGAGATGATGCTGTCATCATTTGTTGCGTTCTCGCAGTCAATGAGCTCGCCTACCGCGCTGTGGTAATCTCCGGAGGCCATATAGTTTTTTGCGTTGTCAATATACTGCTCGCACTGTGATGCGGACGAGGAGACGGCCGTCTGCGACGGGCTTTCGCTCGGTGTTGTTTTCCAGATGAACCGCCCGACCACCAGCCCCGCCGCGGCGGCAGCCACGATTATCCAGACAGCTGCTGAGCCTGATTTCTTCCGATTGCTGCCTGGCGCCGGAGCGATCTGTATTTTGGCTCCGCAGTTAGAACAGAAGCTATGCCCATCGGCAACAAAATTCCCGCAGTTTTTGCATACCATTGATATATCCTCCTATAGTTTATTGAACGGTATTATATATTTATATTCTACATGATGTGATACCATAGCGCAAGACATAACATAAAATAAATAATTTCCTCTTGACCAAACGACTTCCGCGGAGTATACTGCGATTAGTTCAAAATTTTGAAGCATCGCAGTTTCCGCACGGAGGTATTTATGGATAAGAAAGAGCTTATGCGCGCGGTCAAGTTCACGTTGTTTTCAATCAGCGCAGGGATCATCCAGCTGCTGAGCTTTACCCTGATGAACGAAGTCTTCCACTGGAGCTACTGGGTGTGCTATCTGACGGCGCTTATATTGTCGGTCCTCTGGAATTTCACGCTCAACCGCAAGGTGACGTTCCGCTCGGCTAATAATGTCCCAATCGCGATGCTTAAGGTCGCGGCCTATTATCTTGTGTTCACGCCGCTGTCCACCTGGGGAGGGGACTGGCTCACCGGTATAGGCTGGAACGAGTATGTTGTGCTTGTTGTTTCCATGCTGCTGAACTTTGCAACGGAGTTCCTGTATGACCGTTTTGTTGTGTTCGGCGGGAGCATCGATACCGCGATGTCAAAAAATGTGCGGGATCCTGAAATTTGCTCTTGACAAATCTGTAAAAAAAGGTATAATAATCCTTGCTTTTAGCGGGATTGTGTAGTGGTAGCACAGCGGACTCTGACTCCGTATGCGAGGGTTCAAATCCTTCTCCCGCTGCCACATCGCTGCGAACGATAGCTCGCAGCGATTTTTTTGTTCAAGGCTTAAGATATAGATCGTCAAAAAGGCTCTCCCTATATGCAAGGAGAGCCTTTGCGGTATCTTAGTCTGCCTTATTCTGCATCGAGGCAAATTCCATAGCCATTTTCATGCTGCGCTCGAAGCGCTCCGCCGGGACGAGCGCAATGCCCTCCTCGTCGCTGAGGACGATAAGGCGCGTGCCGCCTGTGAGTCCGAACTTGTCGCGCGCGTCCTTGGGGATGACGATCTGCCCGCGATCGCTCACCGTGACGGAGCCCCAGATGTTCTTGCCTTTTGGCGCGGGCGGGATCGTGCCGATGCCGTCGGCGGTCTCGGTCTTGATGAGGCTGTCGATCGTCACGCCGTAGACGGCGGCAAGCAGACTGCACTTTTCAATATCTGGCACGGTCGCGCCGGTCTCCCACTTGGCGTATGCCTGGCGGGAGATGTTTATCTTTTCCGCGATCTCCTCCTGAGAATAGCCGTGGATATTGCGGAGGATCACAAGGTTTTCCTTGAGCATGTGTTACCGTCCTTTACAGATCGATTTTTTCAAAGCTCCGGCAGGCTCTTCTGAACGAGAGCCACGTGATGAGCGCGTAGGCGAGGATGCCGAGAGCGGGCAGCGCAAGCTGAAGCGGCAGGAAGTCCGTCCCAAAGGCGTTCAGCGCTTCGAGGCCGGGGAAATGATGCAGCGCCTCGCCGAGACCGACGCATATAAACGACACGACGATATACGCGACGAAGGGGCGGCTGAACTTATACGCAGTCCTGAAGAAGCCTCCGACAAAGATAGCGTTGAATAGCGCGAAGATGAAAAACGCCATACCGAGGGCAAAGGGGTTCGCGTTCATCAGGGCATTCGACCGATACACCGCGGAGCCGGAGAGAAGAGTCATTCTTATTATAACAGCAATGCCCATGACAAGCAACGAGCACAGCTCGATAAAGCACACGAAGAGGTACTTGCCCTTTACGACGTCGCGCTTGGCGAAAGGCAGCAGCGCGGAAAAGAGAATGTCGTTCGCCTCACGTGCGCTCTGAAAGCTCTGGAATATGCCGAGCGTGACGAAGAACACGCCGCACAGGATCGGATAGCCCGGTACGAAGAACATCAGCCCGAAAGCAATGAACAAGTAAGAGAGCGCGGAGGCGCTGAGCCGAAGCTCCTTTATCATAATTTCACGCATTGTTCCCGCTACTTTCCATGCGCAGTATGGTCTCCTCGATAGTCTCGCCGTCTTTAGAGAAGCGGCTGACGAATTCGGCCTTGGGAAGCGCCGCGACTATCTCGCCCCTGGATATGTAGACGATATCGTCCGCGCACTTCTCGATATCGGAAATAATATGCGTGGAGAAGAATACCGCGACACCGTGGCTCTTGAGCTCCGCGAACAGTCCGAGCAGTTCGTCTCTCGAAAACGGGTCGAGTCCGCTCGTGGGCTCGTCAAGGATCAGCACTCTGGCGTTGTGCGATAGCGCAACAAGGAGATTATACTTGACACGCATGCCCTCGGACATTTCGAGCGCGGTCTTGTTTTCATCGAGCGCGAAGAGCGCGAGGTACCGGCGGTAGGCGTCCTCGTCCCAGGTGTCATAGCAGCGCTTCACGACTGCGATGACGTCCTTGAGTTTTTTGCGCGGGTACCAGTTGACGGCACCGGTGGAATAGCCGATGAGCTTTTTGATCTCGGTTTCGTTTTCCGCAAGGGGCTTGCCGAAATAGAAAATTTCGCCGCTGTCCGGGTGGACAAGATTCAGCATGGATTTTATGGTTGTGGTCTTCCCGGCGCCATTTCTGCCGATGAAGCCGGTTATCCTGCCCTCTTCGATGCTGAACGATGCCCTCTTCAGCGCGAAAGCGGGATATGTCTTGTTGAGGTCATGCACCTCTGCGACGCTCATATTGTTCCCTCCCAAAAGTTTTATTTGTACGAATTATGCAACCAAACGCAGCAGTTTTCAATCAACCGCAGATAACAGATTTTGCATAATTTTGTTACGTTTAGTTGCGGGAGGGGAGTAAAGATATCGCAGAACGCTGTGCGGAACCACACTGCCTGTCATTATATAAAAATAACGTGCGCGCTGCATTTCGCAGCGCGCACTACTATTTTTATACTTATCAGACCTTGAAGTTGACGGAGGTGTCGCCCTGAATGTCGACGCCGAACTCGTAGTCCTTGCCGGGGAGGATGGCGTTGACAAGGATGCCGACGAGGGATGCGACGGCGAGACCGGAGAGGCTGACAGAGCCGATGTGCACGGCGCCGGCAGTGCTGTTGGAGATGCCGAGCGCGAGCACGAGGATGAGCGCCGCGATGATGACGTTGCGGGTGTTGGTGAAGTCGACGCGGTTCTCAACGACGTTGCGCACGCCGACGGCGGAGATCATACCGTAGAGGATCATGGACACGCCGCCGATGGTGGCGGTGGGCATTGCGGTGACGAGGGCCGCGAACTTCGGGCAGAAGCTGAGGATTATCGCGAAGAGCGCCGCGAGGCGGATGACGCGCGGGTCATAGACCTTGGAGAGCGCGAGCACGCCGGTGTTCTCGCCGTAGGTGGTGTTCGCGGGGGCGCCGAAGAGGGAAGCGAGGGTGGTCGCAAGGCCGTCGCCCATGAGGGTACGGTTCAGGCCGGGCTCGACGATGTAGTTCTTGCCGACGGTGGAGGAGATGGCGCAGATATCGCCGACGTGCTCCATCATGGTCGCGATGGCGAGGGGAACGATGGTGACGCAGGCGGTGACGAGCATGCCGGAATCGAAGTTGCCGGAGAGCAGGCCGAATACGGTGGCTTCCTTGTGAACGGGGAGGCCGATCCATGCCGCTTCACTGACCTTCTGCGCAACGACAGCGCGGGAAGCGGGGTCGACGATCATGGAGACAACGTAGGAGGTGAGGACGCCTATGAGGATGGGGATGATCTTTATCATGCCCTTGCCCCACATATTGCAGGCGATGACCACGACTATCGCGACGACCGCGACGAGCCAGTTGGCTTCGCAGTTGTTGATAGCGGAGGAGGAGAGGATCAGGCCGATGGCGATGATGATGGGGCCGGTGACGATCGGGGGGAAGAAGCGCATGACTTTCTTCACGCCGACGCTCTTGATTATTGCAGCGAGGATGACATACATAAGGCCGGAGACTGCGACGCCGAAGCAGGCGTAGGGCAGCAGCTCGGCTTCGCCGTTGGGAGCGATTGCCCAGTAACCGGCGAGGTAAGCGAAGGAGGAGCCGAGGAACGCGGGAACTTCGCCCTTGGTGATAAGGTGGAACAGCAGTGTGCCGAGACCGGCAAACAGCAGCGTGGTGGCAACGTCAAGTCCGGTCAGTGCGGGGACGAGCACGGTCGCGCCGAACATGGCGAACATGTGCTGGAGGCCGAGGATGAGCATGCGCGGAGTGCCAAGCTCGCGCGCATCAAAAATGGGACCGTCAATGGTTTTCTTGTCTTTCATTCAATTTACCTCTCTCTGTAGATTTTTTAATTGAACTGTAGCTTTGCCGCAAATGCGGCGCGGCCTATTTATAACCAGCGGCATAGCCGCGTGTTACCTTATTAAATTAGTTGTCGCTTATTGCCATGAGGTACACGCCCGTCTCGCCGTCGAACTCCGGCAGGCGAACCTCGATAAGCTCGCTGTGCGAGGTGGGGATGTTCTTGCCGACGTAGTCGGCGCGGATGGGCAGCTCCCGGTGTCCCCTGTCGACCAGCACCGCGAACTGTATCGTGCGCGGGCGGCCGCAGCTGAACACCGCTTCAATGGCGGCTCTGGCCGTGCGCCCGGTGTAAAGTACATCGTCGCAGAGAACAACGTCCCTGTCGTTCACGTCGAAAGGCAGCTCCGCCTTGCGGATGACCGGGCTCTCGGCAAGCGTCGAGAGATCGTCCCGGTAGAAGCCTATGTCGATGCTCCCGCAGGGCGGCTCAACGCCCTCGATCTTCTTGATGTTGTCGCGTATGCGGCAGGCGATCGGTTCGCCGCGGCGGCGTATACCGACGAGGACAACGTTATCGACCCCGCGGTTTTTCTCGGTGATCTCATGGGATATGCGCATCAGCGCTCTGCCGAGCGCGGCCTCGTCCATTATCTGAGCCTTCTGCCTCATGGATGTATCCCCTTTCGCCAAAAAATAAATGCCCTGCCGGTATCCGGCAAGACACACAAAAGCACAGGCGCACTGCACCCGTAAGCTATAAGCGATTTTGCCGGTCTCTCTGTACCGAACTTAAAAATCTTTTCGACGGTCATTATAAGGGCTGCGCGCGGAAATTGCAAGCATATTTTCAGAATCTCCCAAAATGTAGAACCTGTCCAAAGACGGCGGGAGAAATTTGTGATATCCGACAAGGAATTTGTTTACAGACGGAAGAAGCTTTCTTAATAAAAATTATATTGATTTTTCCTTGTACCGGTGGTATCACTGAACCAGCCGCGGCGAGGCTGCGGCACATATCCCCAAGGAGGCAATAAAATGAAAAAGACATTTGCTTTTATTCTTGTCCTTTCGATGGCGCTCGCGCTGTGCGCCTGCGGCGGAGAGGGCACGGGCGAGGTCGTCTATGTTGACCCGACTCCCGCAGCCGAGACTGCCGCCCCGGCAGTTGAAACCCCGGCGAGCACAGCCGATACTGCTGCGTCCACGGAGTCCGCTGACGCTCTCGGCGTCGTGCTCGACTATGCGGTGAACGATGTTCAGCCCGGTTCCTCCGGCTGCTCGCTCAGAGGCATAAAGTGCGCGGCAATGCTGCTCGACTGGGCGGCGGAGACCCCGCTTGACGCCGACGGTATTGCCGCCGCGGTAGAGACATGGAAGAGCGCTGCAACTGAGGATGCGCTCTCCTTGTTCAGTGAGTGCATGGATCTTGTCGCTTCCAGCTGCGAGTCCCTCTCGCAGGATAACGCGCAGGAGCTGCTCGATGAGTCCGGCAGCACCGACTGCGCATACCCCTGGAGCGACGCCGCCTTTGCGGCGGCACAGAGCGTTTTCTCCGCCGCCGGTGTCAGATAAGGCACTGCACCCGGGGAGATAAACGCCCCGAGCCTTAAAAAAGTGGCTGCATATCATGCAGTCACTTTTTCCTTTATATCTATTCCACTTCCTGATCCAGATCCATGAACAGGCTCGCGTTGAAGAAATCCTGTATCGTGATACCGAGTCCGTCGCACAGCTTTTTAATTGTCGAGATCGTTGCGCTGTTGTTGCGCCCGCTGACAATGTTGTTGATGGTCGATTGTGTGACGCCGCTCATGCTGCACAGCTTGTTGATGGAAATGTCTCGTTCTCTGCATAGTTCGATGATCCGTTCCCTGACGGCCTCTCCGATATTCATACCGCTTATGCCCTCCTTTTCAGAAAGAGCATAAACAAAAGAACTTAAAATGATTAACTCTTTTGAGTTTTAATTATCTCAAAAGGGTTAATCCACGAAAACAGCACCGGCTTGGGGCGATTGTTGATCTTCAATATGCAGACCAATCGCCAAGGGAAGCACTGGAAAATTTGCAGTGTACACATGCCCGCTTCATTTTGACGGCGGATACATTTCTCCCTCTGGTTCAGGATACACTTGAGCTGGGTAATTTCGGAACTTCTGTGCAGGTGATCACGGTTTCACCGGCTCGCTCTCTGCCGCCCTTGAAACGGTTGTTTTTACCAACGCCGAGGTGCCGTACCAAAGCAGATAATATTCTGAGTTTTGACGGCATACTGGTCGGCCTGCATGACCCAATCCCGCCAGGCAAAGCGGAGGACCCCGCCCTGATCGTTCATACCAGCGGAACTACAGGTGTTCCAAAGGGAGTTTTGCTCAGCAACAAAAATGTAAATGCTGTTGCCGTGGAATATAAAAACTCACTGTTGGAACTGAGGCCGGGTGACTCCATTCTGAATATTGCTCCGCCGTTCGTTGCTTTTGGAATCTGTCTTGCCATTCATACGCCGCTGTGCCTTGGGATGCAGGTTTGTCTGAGTCCATCCCCTGATCCCGAAACAAACGGGAAAACTTTTTTCTTCTATAAACCGGTTCATTTTCTCGGCGGACCTGCGCATATTCGCAGCATCGTGCAGACGTATAAGCGGCAGAGCCTGTCATTTGTCCGGACGATAGGCTACGGCGGTGAAGCGGTCTCATCCGAGAATGCAAAACGGTATGTATTGTTTTTCAAAGACAACGGAGCGCCTATTTCGCACCTTGCTCCCGGATACGGCATGACGGAGTTTGGCGGAACAGTTGTTACTACCGGCAGCACGGTTTGGAAAGAAGGTAGCGTTGGCATTCCTCTTCCCTTGACGAATGTAAAAATCGTCGATCCTGACAAATGGGATGAATTGCCTTGCGGAAAGACGGGAGAGATATGGATGACCTCACCGAGCCTGATGCATGGATATTACCGCGATGCCGACGAAGACGGAGATGGGCTCATTATTGATGAGTCCGGAACACGCTGGCTGAGAACCGGCGATCTTGGCGAGCTCGATCAGGACGGATTTCTATACCTGCGCGGGCGTATCAAGCGAATATACCTTGCCAAAGGACGCAACAACAGCATTTATAAGCTCTTTCCTGACCGTGTCGAGCGGGTCATTCTAAAGTGCCCGTATGTTTTGGAATGCGCAGTTGTTGTAAAAAGTGCAGATGGCATTTTCCATGTTCCCGTTGCGTTTGCTGCAGTGCAGGAATGTACTGTCGATCAGATCCAGCGGTACTGCAAAGATCATCTCCCCGAATATATGATACCTGAGGACATCCGTATCATTGACCACATCGCCGCCCCGATTCGGAGCGGCGATGTTTGTATATTATTCGTTTACTTCCCGTACTTTTCGTTGTACGCCTTTATTGCGACAGCGAGTATATCGATCGCGCGGGAGATGTCCTCGGCGTTTATGGTGTAGGCCATGCGCACCTCGTTGAGACCCTTGCCGGGAGTGGCGTAGAACGGCTCGCCGCAGGCCATGAGCACGGTCTCCTTGTTGTCGTCGAACTCATTGAGCAGGAACAGCTGGAACTTATCCGCGTCGTCTATCGGCAGGGACACCATCGCGTAGAACGCGCCTCTCGGCGTCTCGCAGACGACGCCGGGGATCTCGTGCAGCTTGGAGACAAGCGTGTCGCGGCGGTGGCGGTACTCATCGCGCACAGCGTCGAAGTAGCTGGGGTCGAGCGTGTAGAGTTCAGCCGCGGCGACCTGCTCGACCGTTGCCGAGCACAGGCGGCACTGGCACCATTTGAGCGCCTGAGCCATGAAGTCCTTGTTCTTCGAGATCACCATACCGACGCGCGCACCGCATGCGGAGAAGCGCTTGGATATCGAGTCGATAACAATGACGTTCTGCTCATAGCCCTTGTACTGCAAGGCGCTTGTGAGGTGCTCGCCGCCGTAGGTGAACTCTCTGTACACCTCATCGCAGACGATGAAGAGGTCATGCTCCTTCGCAATGTCGAGCATCAGGTGCAGCTGCTCCGGAGTGAGCACGTTGCCGGTCGGGTTGCCGGGGTTCGTTATCATTATGGCGCGGGTGTGCTCGTTTATGCGCGCCTCGATCCTCTCGCGGTCGGCGTAGAAATAGCCCTCCTCGGGATCGGTCGGCACGGGGCGGATAGTCGCGCCCGCGAGGGTAACGGAGGTGTGGTAGTTAGGATAGAAAGGCTCCGGAATGATGATCTCGTCGCCGTCGTCGAGCAGGCAGGCCATCGTCAGCTGCAAGGCCTCGCTGCCGCCGGTGGTGGGCAGGATATCACTGTGCTCAAGCTCTACGCCTATGCGGGAGTAGTAATGCTGCACCGCGTCGAGGAACTTGGGCACGCCGACGGACGGCGCGTAGGCGAGTACGGGTTCGGTGAAATCTCGGAGCGCTTTGAAAAATACGTCAGGCGTTTTAACATCGGGCTGGCCGATGTTCAGATGATAAATTTTAATACCGCGTTCTTCGGCCTTTGTCGCATATCCTGCGAATTTGCGCATGGGGGAAAGGCCGCAGCGCTCCATTTTTGATGAAAGCTTCAAGAAAAACGCTCCTTTCTTTATATATGATTATGTACGATAGCACAAATTACCGCACTTATCAATAAAGAACTCAAATTTTAGCCTATTTTTAGCATCCGGCTTGTAAGCCGCGGCGGATTTTGATAAAATGTCACAAGAATAATTTTCATACATCTGCTTATCCATTAGGAAAACCGTGAACAGGAGGACGGACATTTGCTCAGACTGCTGACCGGCAAGGCCGGCGCCGGCAAGACGGCGGCCATCATAAACGAAATAAAGCGCGATATGGCTTCTCCGCATGGCCGCGCCCTGATGATCGTCCCCGAGCAGTACAGCCACGAGGCCGAGCGCGAGCTCTGCCGCGTCTGCGGGGATCGTCTTTCGCTCTACGCGGAAGTTCTGAGCTTCACCGGCCTTGCGCGCGAGACTGCCGCAAAGCACGGCGGCGGAGCCGAGCCGTGGCTCGATAAGGGCGGGCGGCTCCTGTGCATGGCGCTTGCGCTGCAAAGCGTCGGCTCGCGCCTGCGCATCTATTCCGCCGCCCAGCGCCGCGCGGAGCTTCAGGCGCTGCTGCTCTCCGCCGTGGACGAGCTCAAGAGCGCCTGCATCGGCTATGACGCGCTCATGACCGCCGCGGCCTCCTGCCCGGACAGCCTCGGCGATAAGCTCTCCGACCTCGCCCTCATCCTCGAAGCCTATGACGCCGCCGTCGCGAACGGCCACGCCGACCCTGCCGACAGGCTCACTATCCTTGCCCGGCAGATAGACGAGAGCACCGATATTGACGTAGACGTAAAGATATACGTCGACGGCTTTATTGACTTCACCCGGCAGGAGAGGGAGATACTTCATGCCATGCTCCGCCGCGGCGCGCAGCTCACCGTGTGCCTGACGGTCGACGCGCTCGACGGGGATAATGAGATATTCGAGCTCTCCCGCCGCGCCGGCAGGGAGCTTCTCGCCTATGCCCGCGAGCTCGGCTCGGAAACGGAGATCGTCACGCTCTCCGAGCAGAGCGCAAAGGCACCCGAGCTCACGGTCTTTGCCGATAATATGTTCAGCTATTCAAGCGATAAATATACCCCCGCGCGTGACGCCATCCGCCTTTACCGGACGGAGAGTATGGCCGCCGAGTGCGAGCAGACCGCGGCGCTCTGCCTTGAATTTGCGCGCGACGGCGGCTGCCGCTGGCGTGATATCGCCGTCGTCGCCCGCGGCTTTGAGGATTACCGCGGCAGTCTTGAGAGCGCCTTCCGGCATTACGGTGTCCCGCTCTTCACCGCCCGCCGTGATGACCTCATGTCAAAGCCCCTGCCCGCGCTCATCGCCCTCGCCTATGAGATCGTGCGCGGCGGCTGGGCGGTCGACGATGTCATCAGCTATATGCGCACCGGCCTTGCCGGGCTCGCCCCCGCCGAGTGCGACGTGCTTGAAAACTATATCTTCAAATGGCAGCTTCAGGGCGGCGCATGGCACAGAAGCGCTGACTGGCGTCAGCACCCGGACGGCTATGGCTGCGAGTATACCGACGAGACGGAAGAAATTCTCCGCCGCGTGAACTCCCTGCGCCGCACGCTTGCCGCGCCCCTCCTCGCCTTTGAGGAAGCCTCATCAAAGGCGCAGACCGCCGCGCAGCAGGCCGAGGCGCTCGCCGGGCTCTTTGAAGCGCTGGCGCTTCCCGAGCAGCTCTCGCGCCGCGCCGGGGAGCTTGCGCAGCTCGGCGATGAAAAGACCGCCGCCGAATACCGCCAGCTCTGGGACATCGTCGTCTCCGCGCTCGAGCAGTGCGCCGCCGTCCTCGGCGATACCGCCATGGACAGCGGGGATTTCTCGCGCCTGTTTACCCTCATGCTTTCAAAATATGATATCGGCACCATTCCCGTGTCACTTGACCGCGTCTCCGCCGGTGACTTTGACCGCAACCGCCGCCGCAGCATAAAGCACCTTATCGTCCTCGGCGCGTCCGACCAACGCCTGCCGCGCACGGATGACGAGGCCGGCGTGTTCTCCCCTGAGGAGCGGGAGCGCCTGCTGGAAATGCAGCTTGAGCTCGGCGCAGGCGGGGAGAGCGAGCTGTGGCGCGAGTTCTCGCTTATCTATACCTGCCTCACCATGCCCTCCGAGAGCCTTACCATGCTCTGCCCGGTCGCCGATACTCAGGGCGCGGAGCTTCGCCCCGCCTTTGTATTTAACCGCGCAAAGGCTCTCTTCGGCCTGAACGTCACGAACGCCTCCTTGAGCGACGCGCGCATGTCCGCGCCCGCCCCGGCGCTCGGCCTTGCCGCGCAGTCCATGCACGGCGGTGACGGCCGCGCCCGCGCCGCTGCGGAATATTTCGCAGAAAAAGACCCCGCGCGCTATGCTTCTCTTGAAGCCGCGGCGAACATGAGCCGCGGGCGGCTCTCCTCGGCGGCGGTCGAGAAGCTCTACGGACAGCGCCTGCGCCTGAGCGCCTCGCGCATAGATAAATTTGCCTCCTGCCGCTTTGCGTATTTCTGCCAGTACGGCCTGCGCGCAAAGCCCTATGAGCCTGCCGCTTTCCGTCCTCCGGAGATCGGCACATTCATGCACTATGTCCTTGAGAAGACCGCGCGCGAGGTCAAGCGCCGCGGCGGTTTTGCCGCGGTGGACGACAAGACCCTGCGCGAGCTGTGCGAGCGCTTCACTGCGCAGTACGTCTCCGAGGAGCTCAACGATTTTAACGAGAAGAGCCGCCGCTTCGTCTATCTTTTCAACCGCCTGTGCGGTGATGTGTGGCGCGTCGTCGAGGATATGGCGGCGGAGCTGCGGCGGTCGGATTTCGAGCCGCTGGACTTTGAGCTTGATTTTTCCGACGCGCGCGAAATGCCGCCGGTCGAGCTCGGCGGCGGGGAGGACAGTCTCGTCCTCTCCGGTATCGCCGACCGTGTCGACGGCTGGTACCACGACGGCAAGCTCTATCTCCGCGTCGTCGACTACAAGACCGGGCGCAAGGAGTTCTCCATGTCCGATGTCTGGTACGGCATGGGGCTTCAGATGCTGCTGTATCTCTTCGCGCTCGAAGCAAACGGCGGCGGGCGCTATGACTGTGAAGTCCTCCCCGCGGGCGTCATGTACGTCCCCGCGCGCAGCCGCATCCTCTCCATGCCGCGCGACGCGGATGAAGAGTCCGTCTCTGCCGAGCGCGCGAAGGAGCAGCGGCGCAGCGGCCTTGTGCGTGAGGACGCAGCGCTCATTGAGGCATGGGAGCGCGGCGATGATAAGCGCTATATCCCCGTGAAGTTCCGCGCCGGGAAGCCTTCGGCGGATTCCCTCGCCAGCGCCGAGCGCTTGGGGCTTCTCGACCGGCACATAAAAAAGACCCTTGCGGGCATGGCAAAGCAGCTGCGTCAGGGCAGCATCGCCGCCGACCCGTTCTACCGCGGCCAGCAGGAGAACGCTTGCCTGAACTGCGATTATTTTGACGCCTGCCATTTCTCTGACGGTGAAAACGGCGAGAGCTGCCGCTATACCCCGAAGCTCTCCGCGGAGAAGGTCTGGGCGCTTATGGAGGAGGGCGACGCCAATGGCTGATTTCAGACCCACAGCCTCGCAGCAGGCCGCGATAGATGCGCGCGGCGGTGCCGTGCTCGTGTCCGCGGGTGCGGGCAGCGGCAAGACCCGCGTGCTCACCGAACGCCTCATGGGCTATATCTGTGACGATGCCCACCCTGTCGATCTTGACAGCTTCCTTATCATCACCTTCACCCGCGCCGCCGCGGCGGAGCTTCGCGGCAGGATCATGGAGGAGCTTGCCGCGCGCCTTGCCGCAGACCCCGGCAGCCGCCGTCTGCGCCGCCAGAGCGCGCTGTGCCGCCGTGCGCAGATCGGCACCATCCACAGCTTCTGCGCGAACGTCCTGCGTGAGAACTGCCACGCCCTCGGCCTGACTCCGGATTTCAAGATCGCCGATGAGGAGCGCGCCGAAGCCATGCGCGCCGCCGCGCTCGAGCGCACTCTCGACGCGCGCTATGACGCGATGGATCAGCTCCCTGGTTTCCGCCTGCTTGCCGATACCGTCGGCGCGGGGCGGGACGACCGCCGTCTTTCCGACCTTGTCCTCAAGCTCCACAGCCGTATGCAGTGCCATGCCCGTCCGGAGGACTGGGCGCGCCGTCAGGTCGCGCATCTCAAGACCCCGGCGCAGGACGTCGCCGAAACGCCGTGGGGGCAGGAGCTGCTCTCATGGGCAAAGCGCACCGCCGATTATTGGAGCCGCGAGATGGACAGGCTTCTTGAAGCCATGACCGCCGAGGAGAAGATCGCCGCCGCGTATACCGAGAGCTTTTCCGTTACTGCCGCCGGCATACGTGAGCTCTCCCGCTGCCTTGACCTCGGCTGGGACAGGGCGCGCGTGTGTCTGCCCATAGAGTTCCCGACGCTCAAGCGCCTTATGAAGTCGCCCGACCCCGCGCTTTCAGATATGCTCAAGGCGCGGCGCACCGCCTGCAAAAAGGCGATGGACGGCATGAAGGACACACTTTATTCCGACTCCGCCTCTCTCCTGCGCGAGATGGAGCTTACCGCCCCCGCGATGGAGGCGCTGCTCGAGGTCACCCTTGACTTTGACCGCGAGTATACCAAGGATAAGCGCAGCCGGGGCTTGGTCGACTATTCTGACCTTGAACACCTCACTGCGCAGCTTCTCACGAACCCCGACGGCAGCCCGACCGAGACGGCAGCGCGCGTTTCCCGCCGCTTTACCGAGATCATGGTCGATGAATATCAGGACGTCAGCCGTGTGCAGGACGCGATCTTCGCCGCTGTGTCGAGAGCCGGTAAGAACCTCTTCATGGTCGGGGACGTCAAGCAGTCCATTTACCGCTTCCGCCTTGCCGATCCTGCCATCTTCACCGAGAAATACCTGAGCTATTCCGACTATGAGTCCGCAAAAGCCCCCGAGCCGAGCCGCATCCTGCTGCGCGAGAACTTCCGCTCCCGGCGTGAAATTCTCGACGGGGCGAACAGCGTGTTCTCCCTGTGCATGTCCCGCGCCTTGGGCGACATGGACTATGACGACGCGGCGGCTCTCCGCTGCGGGGCAAAGTACCCATCGTCTGTCCCGAAGCCGGAGCTTATGCTCCTCGCCCTGCCCGAGAGCGAGGATGAGAACAGCCCGGATAAGACCGCTCTTGAGGCTGAGCTTGTCGCCCGGAAGATAAATTCTCTTATCTCCGCCGGGACGACCGTCACGTCAAACGGTGGGGAGCGCCCCCTTGAGTATGGGGATGTTGCCATTCTCCTCCGCTCCGCCAATACCGTCGGCGGCGTGTACCGGCGCGTCCTCGGCGAGCACGGCATCCCCGTGTCCTCCGTTCAGGGCGGCGGTTTCTTTGAGAGTGTTGAGGTCTCCACGCTCATCTCCATGCTCGCCGTCATCGATAACCCGCATAAGGACATCCCACTCATCGCCGTTCTGCGCTCGCCGTCATTGAGCTTCAGCCCGGATGAGCTGTCCGATATCCGCAGCGCCGATAAAAAGGCGGATCTCTACACCGCCCTGCTTACCGCCGCTGAGAATAACGAAAAGTGCCGCGATTTTGTCCGGCGCCTTGACGCGCTGCGCGGAGCCGCCGCCGACCTCAGCGCCGCCGAGCTCACTTGGCGCGTCATTGAGGAGCTGGACATGCTCGCCCTCTGCACCGCCATAGGCGACGGTGCGCAGCGCCGCGCAAACCTCATGGCGCTCGTCGGCCTGTCCGAGAGCTTTGAAGCCACCGGCTACCGCGGGGTACACCGCTATGTGCTCTGGCTGCGCCGCCTTGCCGAAAAGGGGCAGGAGCCCTCCACCGGCGGCAGCTTCAGCTCTGCCGTGCAGATCATGTCCGTGCATAAGTCCAAGGGGCTTGAGTTCCCCGTCGTGTTCCTCTGCGATACCGCCCGCCGCTTCAACCGGCAGGACAGCCGCGAGAGCGTCCTTGTCCACCCGGAGCTCGGCTTGGGGCCGAAGCTCATCGACCTCAAGCGCCGCATAGAGTATCCCACCCTTGCGCGCAACGCCATCAGGCTCCGCCTTGAGCGGGAAATGCTCTCGGAGGAAATGCGCCTGCTCTATGTCGCCCTCACCCGGCCGAAGGAGCGCCTGTTCATGACTGCCGCCCTAAAGGATCCGGAAGGCACTGTCGAAAAGCTCCGCACCGCCGTCACAAGGCCGATGGCTCCCGAGGTGCTCAGTCAGGCGCAGTCGCCGGTGAACTGGCTCATCTGTGCCGCCCTTGCCGACGGCGGCGAGAACCTGACCCTCAGCTATTGCAGTACCGCCGATACCGCGGAGAGCACTGAGTTACCCGATGAAGAAGCGCTGGATGCAGACGCGGCCATGCTCTCGGAGCTAAAGCGCCGCCTTGCCTTCCGCTATCCCTATGCCGAGGCCGTCGACCTGCCCTCAAAGGTCACGGCTACCGAGCTCAAAGGCCACGCCGAGCCTGACCCCGACGGGGAGCGGCTCGTGCAGGTTATAAACTACAGCTTCCGCATGCCGGAGCTTGGGGATGAGGAGCGTAAGCTCGCCGCCGCGGAGCGCGGCGTCGCGACGCACCTTGTGCTGCAATATATGGACTTCTCAAAAGGGCGTAGTCTTGATGGCATAAGGTCGGAGATCGACCGTCTCCGCGCCGCGCGCTTCATCTCCGCGCGCGAGGCCGAGGCCGTCAATGCCCGCGCGGTAGAGCGCCTGTTCGCTTCCCCCTTGGGTACGCGCATGCTCGCCGCCGAAAAGCCGATGCGTGAGTTTCGCTTCTCTCTGCTCATGGATGCGGATAAGCTTTACGGGGACGCGGCAAAGGGTGAGGAGCTGCTGCTTCAGGGCGTTGTCGACTGCTGCATCGAGGAGAACGGCGAGCTTGTCATCATCGACTATAAGACGGATTACGTCAAGACCGAGGAAGACATCGCCGCCCGCAGTGAACTCTACCGCGGCCAGCTCATGGCATATGCCGAAGCACTGCACCGCATCAGCGGCAAGCCCGTCAAGGAGTGTGTGCTCTATTTTCTCTCCGCCGATAGAGCCGTGACGGTGTATAAAGCGGCGGAGGATTGAAACGTACAGAGAATTGTGGCATCATTTGTCATAAATATTCATGTTCTGACACATGTAGCAGTATTCGCTCAGGCAAATTTCTTGCCTGAGCGAATATCAGACTGTCAAAAAATTTCGCTTTGAAGCCAGAGAACTGAGCAGCGGGGGAGCTTGAGGGGGCAAGGCCCGCCTCAAATCGGATAAACCGCCGTCGAAAGCCTTGATATATCGAGGCTTTCGGTAACAGCATTTTGAATGCTTTCAAAATGCTCGGCGGAAAGCGCGGTCAAAAAAGTCCTGTAAGGACTTTTTTGACAAGCTGAGTATTCGCTCAGGCAAATTTCTTGCCTGAGCGAATATACTTGTGATATACTATATAAGTTATCTTTTACAGCAAGGAGTCCGCCTATGAATTTCAGAGCAGTATTGGCAATGCTGGTGTGCAAGGCGCTGCGTCTTATCTCGCGTATCCTGCACCGCGGCGGCACGGCGATGCCTGGCCGCATCGCGCTCAAAATATATCCGGAGCTGCTGAGCCTTCTGGCAAAGGACGTCAGGACCGTCGCCGTCACCGGCACAAACGGCAAGACCACCAGCTCCCGCATGATCGAGCAGGCCTTTCTTGAGCAGGGCAAAAGTTATTTTGCCAACCGTTCGGGGGCTAACCTCATTTCCGGCATAACCACGGAGTTTGTCATCAACAGCTCTCTGTCCGGCAAGTGCCGCAAGGAATATGCCGTCATCGAGTGCGACGAGGCCGCGGCGCGCAAGGTCTTCTCTCAGCTCAGACCGCAGGTCATCGTCGTCACTAATCTTTTCCGCGATCAGCTTGACCGTTACGGTGAAGTGACGCATACCCTTGAAAATATCCGCGAGGGTATAAAAGGCGCTCCGGGAGCGACGCTTTGTTTAAATGCCGACTGCTCCCTCACCGCGTCCTTGGCAAACGACCTTCCGAACCGCACCGTGTTCTTCGGCATCGATAAGGGCGCTGCGCCTTCCAGACCCAAGACGGAGCTTTCCGACGCGTCGCACTGCATCTACTGCAAGAGTGAATACGAATATGATTTTATAAGTTACGGCCACCTCGGCAATTTCCGGTGCCCCCATTGCGGCTATCACCGTCCGAAGGCCGAATATGCCGTCACGAATGTCGTCGAGCAGCGCGCAAACGGCAGCAGCGTCGTCCTGATGGTCAATGGAAGCCAATACTTGGCCGAAGTGAATCTCCCGGCCATGTATAATATTTATAACGCCATCGGCGCTGTCGCCGCCGTGACGGAGATGGGACTCGGCACCGAGGCGGCGATATCCGCGATCGCGGACTTCAAATGCGGCTTCGGGCGCATGGAGCAGTTCGACCTTGGCAAGGCCGGGACGAAGATGATGCTCGTCAAAAACCCCGCGGGCTGCAACCAGGTTATCGAGTTTCTGGAGAATATCAAGGAAAAATTCATTCTCATCGTCTGCCTCAACGACCGCGGGGCGGACGGCACGGATGTCTCATGGATATGGGACGCGGACTTTGAGGGGCTTACCGCGATGTCGGGCTATATAGATCGCGTCATCGTCTCCGGTGACCGCGCGGAGGACATGGCCGTGCGCATCAAATACGCCGGTGTGGCCGGTGACCACATCTCGACCGAGCGCGATTACGAGCGCCTTGTGCAGTGGATATCCCAGCAGGATAAGCCGGTGTTCATCATGCCGACCTATACCGCGATGCTCGAGCTGCGCGAAGCTGTCATCCGCCGCTGCGGCGGTGACGAATTCTGGGTCTGAGGAGGCGGAAGCATGGAACTGAAGATCTGTCATTTGTACCCTGACGTCCTGAACCTCTACGGCGACGGGGGAAATATAATCTGCATGAAGCGCCGTCTGCAGTGGCGCGGAATAGACGCGGCAGTCACGAAAATGCCCATAGGTTCAACTCAGAGCCTTGCCGGGTTCGACCTTGTTTTCATCGGCGGCGGGCAGGATTTCGAGCAGCAGGTGCTGCTTGAGGATCTGCACCGGGGACGCGGCAAGGAGATAAAGGCCGCCATTGACGACGGCGTCACCTTCCTCACGATCTGCGGCGGGTACCAGATGCTCGGCGAATATTACGAGACCTATGACGGCAAGCGCTGTGATTTTATCGGCGCGCTGGAGCTGTACACGGTCGGCAGTAAGAAGCGCATGATCGGCAACTATGAGTTCAAATGCACCGAAAACGCCGGCGGCAGCGTCGTTGTCGGCTTCGAGAACCACAGCGGAAAGACATGGCTCGGCTCAGGTATCGAGCCGCTGGGTAAGATAATTTCCGGCTTCGGCAACAACGGTGAGGACGGCACCGAGGGTGCGCATTTCAAGAACGTTTTCGGCACTTACAGCCATGGGCCGATGCTCCCGAAGAACCCGGAGTTCTGCGACCTGCTGCTGAAAACGGCACTTGAGAGGAAATACGGCGCGGCGGAGCTTCAGCCGCTTGACGATACTTTTGAAAAGGCCGCGCATGACGCGATGTGCGCGCGGCTGGAGGCAAAAAACAGATGATAAGATTCTATAACGGCCGGGTGCTGAGCTTTACCGGCGGGATAAAAATAAGCCGGGACGAGGTATGGACGGACGGCGGGCGCATCGCCTACGTCGGGGCGGAACGCAAGGACGCGCCGCGCTTTGAGCGCGAGATCGATCTGCGCGGCGACCTGCTGATGCCGGGCTTCAAGGATGCGCACACCCACACGGCGATGACCTTCCTGCGCTCGTTTGCAGACGACATGCCGCTTAGTGACTGGCTTTATCAGCAGGTGTTCCCGAACGAGGCAAAGCTCGATGACGAGATGATATATACCTTTACAAAGCTCGGGATAATGGAATATCTCTCCTCCGGGATCACATCGAGCTTTGATATGTATATGCGCAATGAAGCCTACGCCAAGGCGAATGTCGACTGCGGTTTCCGCACGGTGATATGCTCGGCGCTCAATAACTTTGACGCGGATGAGAAGAACATCGAGCGCGAGTACCTGCGCTTTAACGATTATGACGAGCTCGTCTCCTACCGGCTCGGCATCCATGCCGAGTACACCACCGGCATGGAGCGCATGAAGTACATGGCCTCTCTTGCGGAAAAGTACAAGGAGCCCTGCTTCATGCACCTTTGCGAGACGGAGAGCGAGGTCAAGGGCTGCGTAGAGCGCTGGGGCATGACCCCGCCGCAGCTTCTGGACAGCATAGGCATGTTCGCATACGGCGGCGGCGGCTTTCACTGCGTGTGGATGAGCGATGAGGACATTGAGCTTTTCGCGCGCAAGAAGCTCTGGGCGGTGACGAACCCCGGCTCGAACGCGAAGCTCGCCTCCGGAATCGCGCCGCTGGACAGGCTCGCCGCGGCGGGGATACCGATGGCGATAGGCACGGACGGCGCGGCGAGCAACAACGCGCTGGACATGTTCCGCGAAATGTACCTTGCGAGCGTACTGCAAAAAATCGCGAATAAGGACGCCGCAGCCGGGAGCGCCGACCGCGTGCTTGAAATGGCCTGCGCCGGCGGGGCGGGCGCGATGGGACTTCATGACGCGGACGATATCGCGCCGGGTAAGCTTGCGGACCTCGTCGTCATAGACCTGCACAGGCCGAACATGCAGCCGCTCAATAACATCGCGCGGAATATCGTATACTCCGGGTCTAAGGAGAACGTGCGCATGACGATGGTGAACGGACGCATCCTCTACGAAAACGGCGAGTTCTTCATCGGCGAGGCGCCAGAGGAGATATACGAGAAGGCGAACCGCCTCATGGAGAGGGTGCGCGCATGAGAGAGATAGACCTGCACGTACACACCACGGCGTCCGACGGGACATGCACTCCGGCGGAGGTCGCAGAGCTTGCGCATAAAATCGGCCTGAAGGCCATCGCGATAACGGATCATGATACGGAGTCCGGATATTTTGAAGCCGCCGAGGCGGGGGAAAAGCTCGGGATAGAGGTCGTGCCGGGGATAGAGATAAGCACAAAGTACGGAGTGGCCGTACACATCCTGGGCTATTTCATAGACCCGCAGTCGCCCGAGCTGCGCCCGGTGCTGGACTGGGTGATAAACGACCGCAACGACAGGAACCGCAAGATGGCGGAGCTCATGGCGGCGGACGGCCTGCCCTTTGACTATGACGAGATGAGGGCGCGCTTCGGCGAATCCATAGGCCGGCCGCACTTTGCGCGGATGCTCTATGAGCTTGGGCTTGCCGAGAGCGTGAACGATGCGTTCCAGCGCTATGTTGAGAAAGGACAGAAGTACTATCTGCCGCGCACGATCATCCCGATAGAAATGGCGGTGGAGACGATATGCCGCTCGGGCGGAGTCGCGGTGCTGGCACACCCGTTCCAGTATAAGAAGAACGACGCGGAGCTGCGCGAGCTTATAGAGCACTGCATGGCGCACGGCCTGCGTGGGATGGAGTGCCACTATTCCGGCTACGACGCTCAGCAGACGGCCTACCTTGAGGGACTCGCGGAAGAGTACGGGCTGCTGAAAACCGGCGGCAGCGACTTCCACGGTGCGAACAAGCCCACGATAAGCCTCGGCGTCGGCAAGGGAGAGCTCGACGTACCGTATGCATGGCTGGAGAGACTGAAAGCCGCGGCAGGCAAGTGAAGAAGATACGGCTATACTCGGAGTAGAGCCCTGAAATCAAGGGGTTCTACTCTTATTCTATGTTTCGTAGAGCGCGGAATAGAGACAATAGCTTGCGGTTTCGGTATGAACTGCGTTATGCTAATGACAGTGTGCAGTACCCATAACTTTTAAGGAGAACCCAAAATGACGCAGCTTTTTACAGACACCTCCGCTAACCTCCCCGTTGAGATCATCGACGAGTACGGCATCGAGGTCATTCCTTTTTCATACACGATAGACGGAGTCGAATACATACCCGAGAGAGAATTTGACGGCAAGGCCTTCTATGCCGCGATGCGCGCCGGGAGCGAGGTAAAGACCTCGATGGTGAACACGGGAACGTTTATCGAGCGCTTCAAGGCGACACTCGACGCAGGCAGGGACGTGCTGTATATCGGCATGTCCGGCGGCATAAGCGGCACGGCAAACGCCGCACTCATGGCAAAGCAGGAGCTGGACGAGGAGTATCCGGACAGGAAGATCGTTGTAATCGACACGCTTGCCGCATCCCTCGGCGAGGGGATGTTCGTCATCAAGGCGGCGGAGCAGTTAAAGGACGGCGCCTCGCTCGATGCTATAGAAGAGGACATCCGCGCGCAGGTGCCGAGTATGTGCCAGAGCTTCACTGTGGACGACCTCAAATATCTGAAAAAGACCGGCAGGGTCAGCGGCGCGGCGGCAATCATCGGCAACGTCCTGGGCATCCACCCGATCCTCGTCGGGGACTATGAGGGCAAGATAGTCGTAAAATCCAAGGTGCGAGGCATGAAGCGCACGCTTGCCGCGCTTGCCGAGCGCTATGCGGAGCTCGTGCTGAACAAGGCGGAGACTATCGGCATTGCCCATGCCGATAATGAGGAGGGCAAGGAATATCTCGTGCAGCGCCTGCGTGACAAGGGACTGACCGGCAAGTGCCTGAGCGTCTGCTATGAGCCGGTGACCGGCTCCCACGTCGGCCCGGGGACAGTGGCGCTGTTCTTCTTCGGGACGGACAGAATGGGATAATCAGACTGTCAAAAAACTATGTTTTGAAGTCAGATAATAGAGCAGCGGGGGAGCTTGAGGGGGCAAGGCCCGCCTCAAATTGGATAAGCCGCCGCCGAAAGGCTTGATACATCAAGGCTTCCGGTAATAGCATTTTGAACACTTTCAAAATGCTCGGCGGAAAGCGCGGTCAAAAAAGCCCTCACAGGACTTTTTTGACAAGCTGATAATAACCCGCCCGCGCACCGGATGTGCTTGTAGGCTGCGCGGCGGCTATTATAAAAAGGCTGTGTACAATTGCGTAAAAGCGTTGTACACAGCCTTATTTCTATTCCTTTTACTCGTCGAGCTTCAGCACCGCGAGGAAAGCCTCGGTCGGTATCTGCACCGTGCCGAGCTGGCGCATCTTCTTCTTGCCCTCTTTCTGCTTTTCGAGCAGCTTCTTCTTTCTCGTGATGTCACCGCCGTAGCACTTGGCAAGCACGTCCTTGCGCATGGCCTTGACTGTCTCGCGAGCTATGATCTTGCCGCCGATAGCCGCCTGTATCGGCACCTCGAAGAGCTGGCGCGGGATATTGTCCTTGAGCTTCTCGCAGAGCTTACGGGCGCGGCCATAGGCCTTCTCCCGGTGGGCGATGAAGCTGAGCGCGTCGACCTGATCGCCGTTTAGGAGCATATCGACCTTGACAAGGTCGCTCGGCTTATATTCGCTCAGCTCATAGTCGAGCGAGGCATAGCCCTTGGTGCGCGCCTTGAGCGTGTCAAAGAAGTCGTATATTATCTCGTTGAGCGGCATTTCGTAATGCAGCTCGACAAGGCGGGTGTCGAGGTACTGCATGTTCTTGTACTCGCCGCGCCTGTCCTGACACAGCGGCATGATGTTGCCGACGAACTCATTCGGCGTGATGATCGACACCTTGACATACGGCTCGTATGCCTCGGCGATCGACGGCACGTCGGGATAGTTGTGGGGATTGTCGACCATGACGGTGCTGCCGTCGGTTTTTACGACCTTATATATAACGGAAGGCAGAGTCGTCACAAGGTCAAGGTCGAACTCACGCTCGAGCCGCTCCTGGATTATCTCCATGTGCAGCATCCCGAGGAAGCCGCAGCGGAAGCCAAAGCCGAGGGCGACGGAGCTTTCCGGCTCGTAGGAGAGGGAAGCATCGTTGAGCTTGAGCTTTTCGAGCGCGTCGCGCAGGTCGGGGTACTTGGAGCCGTCCTCAGTGTATATGCCGCAGAAGACCATCGGCCTTGCGGGGCGGTAGCCGGGCAGCGCCTCGGCGGTCGGCTTCCCGGCGTCGGTGACGGTGTCGCCCACGTGCGTGTCGGAGACGTTCTTTATGCTCGCCGTGAAGTAGCCGACGTCGCCCGCTGCAAGCTCCGCGCAGGGGTCGAGCCCTATCGGGCGCAGGTGGCCGACTTCGAGTACCTTGTATTTTGCGCCGGTGGACATCAGGAGTATCTCGGAATCCTTGTGTACCGTCCCGTCGAACACGCGGATAAAGACGATGACGCCGCGGTAGTTATCATACTGGCTGTCGAATATCAGCGCCTTGAGGGGAGCGTTGGGGTCGCCCTTCGGCGCGGGGACGCCGTTCACAACGTCCTCAAGCACGGCGTCAATGTTGATGTTCGCCTTCGCACTTATCTCCGGCGCGTCCATCGCGGGGATGCCGATGATCTCCTCTATCTCCTCCTTGACCCTGTGCGGGTCGGCGGCGGGCAGGTCTATCTTGTTGATGACCGGGAGTATTTCAAGGTTGTTGTCGAGCGCGAGGTAGGTGTTCGAGAGCGTCTGCGCTTCAACGCCCTGCGACGCGTCCACGACGAGCACCGCACCCTCGCATGCGGCGAGCGAGCGGCTGACCTCGTAGTTGAAGTCGACATGACCCGGGGTGTCAATAAGGTTGAGGGTGTAGTTCTCCCCGTCGGCGGCCTTGTAGTTGAGGCCGACGGCGCGCGCCTTGATGGTTATGCCGCGCTCGCGCTCAAGATCCATGTTGTCAAGGATCTGATCCTCCATCTCGCGCTGCTCCACCGCGCCGCATTTTTCGATGAGGCGGTCAGACAGCGTGGACTTGCCGTGGTCAATGTGTGCGATTATGGAAAAGTTGCGTATATTCTCCTGCTTTATCATTCAGGCCGTTCCTCCTCGGAAAATTCTGCAAGGGTCTGGTTCGCGCGGTCTATCACGCTCTGCATCTGGTCAAGAAAGGCTCTCGCCGCCTGAGCGGTGCTGAAAGCGATGTTCGGCCTGTCCGTCCTGCACAGCAGATAGTCGGCGCTGACCCCGTAATAGTCGCATGCGCGGCACACGAAGCCGAGCCCCGGCTCGCGCGCGCCGTTTTCGTAATGGCTCAGCAGCGCCTGACTGATGTTAAGGTCGGCTGCCGCCTTGCGCTGGCTTATGTTCTTGTCCCGGCGCAGCGCCGAGAGCGTCTCAGGAAAGCTTCTCTGCATTGTTTCACCTTAAAAATTGATAACAGTCAGTATATTATACAGATAAAAAATACCTTTGTAAATAGAAATTGCGGCAAAAATCTTGAAAACGGCGGCGAGTAGTGGTACAGTGTTTGTGTGCAAAAATAAACATTCCGGAGGAATTAACCATGTTTGAAAATCTGATAGAGATACTTAAAGCCAATCCCCGCAAGATTGTCTATACCGAGGGCAGCGATGCGCGCATTCTCGAGTCCGCAGCAAGGCTCAAGAAGGACGGCTTCCTGACTCCTATTCTCGTCGGCAACGTCGATGAGGTCAAGGCAGCGGCTGCAAAGGGCGGCTTCGATATCGAGGGTCTTGAGATAATCGATCCTCTGACCTATCCCGAAATGGACGCGATGGTCGAGAAGATGGTCGAGCTGCGCCGCGGCAAGGTCACCGCAGAGGACGCGCGCGCCGCGCTCTCCAAGGGCAACTACTTCGGCACCATGCTCGTCAAGATGGGCAAGGCCGATGCTCTGCTCGGCGGAGCAACCTACTCCACCGCCGATACCGTCCGTCCCGCACTCCAGCTCGTCAAGACCAAGAAGGGCGCGAACCTTGTCAGCTCCTGCTTCATCCTGACCCGCGGCGATGAGATGCTCTGCATGGGCGACTGCGCCATAAACATCTCCTATGAGGACAAGCTCGACAAGGAGGGCAACGTCGTTCTCTCCGCTGCCGATCAGCTCGCCGAGGTCGCCATCGAGACTGCAAAGACCGCAAAGGTCTTCGGCATGGACCCGAAGGTCGCCATGCTGTCCTACTCCACCAAGGGCTCCGGCAAGGGCGCTTCCGTCGACCTCGTGCGCAATGCCACCGCGATAGTCAAGGAAAAGGCTCCCGAGCTTGCAGTTGACGGCGAGATGCAGTTCGACGCCGCCGTCTCTCCCACGGTCGGCCAGCTCAAGTTCCCCGGCAGCAAGGTCGCGGGCTATGCCAACACCTTTATCTTCCCGGAGATCCAGTCCGGCAACATCGGCTATAAGATCGCCCAGCGCCTCGGCGGCTTTGCGGCCTACGGCCCGATCCTCCAGGGTCTGAACGCCCCCATCAACGACCTCAGCCGCGGCTGCAACGCCGAAGAGGTCTACCTGATGAGCATTATAACTGCGGCTCTCGTCTGAAGAAACGAATACCGTTCCGTTTCCCTCTTGCGAGGAAAACTGCACTATATTCGTTCCTTCATCCTCTTCCTCGCAAACCCGCCTGTGGCTGGGCTTTGCTCGGAGTTACGGGGGAACGCTGAAAAATAACGTTAAGGCGCACCGCTGTGCGGTGTGCCGTTTTTATTCCGGAGGCTTCGCCATGACGAATGAAGAATATATGTCCCTCGCCCTTGACCTTGCGCGCGAGGCGACGGAGCACGGCGAGGTGCCTGTCGGCTGCGTGATCGCGGACGCTGCCGGCCGCGTCATCGGCCGCGGACGCAACCGCCGCGAGGAGCTGGGCGATGCGACCGCCCACGCCGAGGTCGAGGCTATCCGCGAGGCCGGGGCCGCGCTTGGCAGCTGGCGGCTCGAGGGCTGCACGATGTATGTGACGCTCGAGCCCTGCCCGATGTGCACCGGCGCGATAATCAACTCCCGCATCCCCTGCCTTGTCTTCGGCGCGCGCGACGCCGTCACCGGCTCCTGCGGCAGCGTCATCGACCTGTTCTTTGAAAACTACGGGCACCATCCGAAGGTCTATGCCGGTGTCCTCGGCGACGAGAGCGCGGAGCTCCTGCGCAGCTTCTTCAAGGGACTGCGCTGAACTGAATATTATTAAAACTCCGGCGGACAGAATTTTCTATCCGCCGGAGTTTTTTAATCTTTGGCAGCTTTCGCCGCAAGCTTCTGCACATCGCATTGGCCGTAGCTGTTGTCGCCGAAGGCCGCAAGGCTCCCGTCCTCAAGCACGAACACATAGTGCTCCGTGCCCGCTCCGCATAGAACGGCTCTGCCGCTCACGGGAAACTCAACGCTGTCGCTCTCGCGGAAGAAGCGGGAGCGGATGTTCCCGTCCCCGTCCACCGCAAGCAGCGCCCGCGGCGAGATATCCGCCTGCACGATGTTCTCCCAGACCTCGTCTCCCAATACGCCGGAGACAAGTCTGCCGTCGGCATAGAGCGCTGCATGGCAGCCCGTGCCGATGGGCAGCTCAAGCAGGAGCTGCGCGTTCTCCGCTGTTATCGACTTGTTCGAGGACACGAGCTGCCCGAGGGAGTTCACGGCAGCCGCGCCGTAGGACCCAGCAAAGATGCGCGTATACTGATCCGCGCCCTTGAGCGAGTCATAGCTGTGGTAGCCGCAGGAGACGATGCTGCCATCCGCAAGCAGCGCCACGGTGTCATATTCCCCGGCGGCGATGGCGATGACGTTCCGCCAATCGCCGACGTCACACTGACCATAGCTGTCGTCGCCCGCGGCAACGACGGTTCCGTCCGCGCGCAGCGCGGCGGTGTGCTTCGCACCGGCGCATACCTGCACAAGCTCTGTCCAGCCGGACACGTCGCAGCGCCCGTCGGAGTTATCTCCGCAGGCGGCGGCAGTGCCGTCATCGCGGATATACACCGTGTGATAGCTGCCCACGGCAAGCCGCCCGAGCGGCAGGGAGCTGCGCAGCATCGCGATATCCGCCGCCTTTTCCGCCGCTGCTGACGATGACCGCGGCGGCGTCAGCGTCGCCCGTTATCCTGAGCGCCGCGTCAAAGGCGCGCTCCTGCGCGTCCTCGTAGCTTGAGAGCCCGGCAAACAAAGTGCTTGCGCGCAGGTACTCGCCGCCTTCGTATGCTTCCGCCGCCATCGCGTATACGCAGGCCTTCTGCCTTTCGGCGGCGTCACCGTAGGCGGACACGGCGGAAAAGACCTCCATGGCCCGCTCATAGCTTCCGTCGTTATAGAGAGCGTCGGCGTATGCGTATTCCGCTTCGAGGTACTTTGCGGCGCTGTCAGAATATTCGCCGAGGGACTTGAACAGCTCCGCAGCCTCTTCGAAGCTGCCGCCGGAGAGCATCTTTTCGGCGACATGGTACAGGCTCTGCGCCCGCGCTTCATCGCCGTCCATGTCCTCGGCAAGCTCCGCCGCGGCGGAGAAGTTCCCGAGGGAAGAGAGCGTCCGCACCGCCGCGCCTCTCACCGCGTCCGGATTGCGGGAGAATACCACACCCGCCGCAATGAAGATCAGCAGCAGGAGTATCGACGCGAGCACCGTGCCGCGGATAAATTCCGGTTCGCTTTTTCGTTTCTTATCAGCCATAAAGAAGGTACTCCAAGGTTTTTGAGGACATATCGGAATCGATCCCGTTGTCGTAGGACAGGATGATATAGACGTCGTCTATCCCGTATTGGGCAATCAGCTCCGAAACGGTGCCGCCGTTGAGAGCGCTGTTGTAATATCTCGGGTCCGCGCGGTGCACCTCGTCGTAATATGGCATCAGGTACGGTATGAAGGCCGTGGTGAAGGAGTCACCGATGACGAGGGCTTTTCTGCCGGTGTCAAAGCCTGTGGTGTATTTTGTCCACACGTGGTTCCCGCCGGCGAGGTAAGCCGTGTAGCTTTCATTGTTATAGACGATGATCGGCGCGTCCTCGCCCTCTGTTCCGCTGCGCATGACATTCCCGTGCGCGGGCAGCAGCGGATACATCAGATCCATCGGGTCGCCGAGTCCCTGGATGTTATAGAAGCCGCTCACCAAATAGTCGTACTCGTCATACGGCACGACAGGTACACCCTGCGTCTGCATCATTCGTTCGATAAGATAGTAGGCGGCAAGCGGCGTCCAGTGGTGGTCGGCCTGAAAGAAGAGCGGCTCGTCCATCAGGTGATCGTTCAGCACGTTCGGCGCGCTGACCATGTGTACCCCCGGCAGGAGCAGGCTGTTGAACGCATCCTCAAAGTTCTCGTGCCAGCCGGTGTATTTTCCGCTTTTTACCGCAACGTCCCTGTAGCTCGTCACAGGTATGCAGGAATAGAACACCTGCCCGTCCTCCGGGAGAACGCCTTTGTACTCATTGAGCACGTTCGCGACCATGCCCACGCGCAGCTCGCTGACGTCGGCGAGCAGCTCCTCGCTCCCGTCCGGGCACAGCATATACAGGCCGTAGTCCCCGGACGCGTCACTGCCCGGAGCCTGCGCGGCGCTTTGGCCTCCGCTCTCCTGCGCGGGTGATCCCTCCGCCGGGGCGGCGGTATCCTGCGCCGCCGTGCCGCCGCTTATCTCGTCGACCATGGAGATGCTGCTGAGGAGCATCGTGTCCTCATAGCTTGCGGCGCTGAAAAGCCCGAGCGCGGCCTTGCTCGCCCCGGCGACGGAGTCGCGCAGAAATATCCCGTCGCTCAGGAAGCTTTCAAAGCCCGAGGAGAACTCGCCGGAGAAAATGCTCTCGGCGGAGGTGTCGGGGAAAGCCGCCAGCATGCGCTTTTCACTCTCGGAGACGCGCTCTTCCCGATCGGCGAATATCAGCGTCCCGAGCCCCGCGCACAGCAGCAGGAAAAGCCAGAAATATATAACCACGAAATCAAGTCTTTTTTTCATCGCATATTCCCTCTGCTCTCAGAAACGGAAATAAATAAACGGATTGTAGCTTTGCCCGACGATGAATATCATCGACAGCAGCATGAGCGCCGTCAGGCACACGAGGGAGACGATATCCGCTGCGCCCGCAAGCTTTTCATGCTTTCCAAGCCATGCCTTGAGCCGCGGCAGGATCGGCAGGCTCGCGATGGCGGCGATGAGCGGGAGCACCGTGTACTTGCGTATGACGGCCATCGTGACCGGGTCGCTCAGCCCCGCGGCGCCTATGCCGAACATCGCGCCGAGGTGCTTTCCGAGGCAGCCCATGTCCGTACAGTAGAAGACAGTCCAGCCGACGACGATGAGTAACAGCGCAGCAATATGCTGCGCCGCACCGGGGAGCTTCTCACGGAAGTCCGCGAGCACGAGCTTTTCGAGGATGATGAGCACCCCGTAATACAGCCCCCATATGACGAAGTTCCAGCTTGCCCCGTGCCATAGCCCGGTAAGCGCCCAGACTATCGCGAGGTTCAGCGCGGTGCGCGCCCTGCCGCGCCGGTTGCCGCCGAGCGGGATATACACATAGTCGCGGAAAAAGCTGCCGAGCGAGATATGCCACCTGTGCCAGAATTCGGAGGCGCTTTTTGATATGTACGGATAGTTGAAGTTTTCCTTGTAGGTAAAGCCAAAGATCCTGCCCATGCCGATCGCCATGTCGGAGTAGCCGGAAAAGTCAAAATAGAGCTGGAGAGAATAGAGCACGGAGATATACCACGCGCCGAGCACGGACATCCCACTCGCTCCTGCGGCCGAAGGCAGCTCCTCGATGATGAGCCCGCAGACGTTTGCCAGCAGCACTTTCTTTGAAAGGCCGACGGCGAAGCGCTTCATGCCCTCGGTGAAGCCCTCGAGCGTGCTCTCGCGTTCATCGAGCATTACCGCCACGTCGGAATACTGCACGATAGGCCCGGCGATAAGCTGCGGAAAGCAGCTTACATAGAGCATCAGCTTGAACGGGTCGCGCTGCACGGGGCTCTTGCCCCGGTACACATCCACCGTATAGGTCAGCACCTGAAAGGTATAAAAGGAGATGCCTATCGGCAGCTCCAGCACCGGTATGCTGAATGAGACGCCGAAGAGGGAAGTGACGGAATTGACGAGAAAAGCGGCGTACTTAAAATAAAACAGCACCGCGAGCGAGGCCGCCGCGCCGACGACGAGCGCCGTCTTCCTCAGCCCCGGGGACGAGGCTCTGTCGATGAGCATGGCGGCGACGTAGTTTATCGCGGTCGAGCCGATCATCGCGAGCACCCATATGGGCTCACCCCAGCTGTAAAAGATAAGCGACGCAACAAGAAGAACGCCGTTTCTCCACCGCAGGTCGGTGCAGATAAAGTAGAGTATCAGCACCGCGGGGAAGAAAAGCGTGGTAAAAGTGAGGCTTGAAAAAGTCAAGAAAACACCCCTGCTTACAATAGTGCCGCGTATCTGCTTCAATACGTCGGCATAATTTAATCAGTATATCCCCTAGGGTATGCGTTGTCAAATACTTCCGTCAATGTGATGATACGGAGCGGAACACCAAAAAGACTCTTTATCCTATCCTCCCGCCGTCCAGCAGGTCAAAGTCAAGAGAAACGTTATAGCCGTCCCCGTCCCGGTCGAGCAGCTCCATCGGACTTTCATGCACGCCGGGGATGCTGCCCGTCACGCTCAGCCTGCCGGGGAAAGAGAGCGACGGCACAAGAAGAAAGTCCCCACCGCCGCACGGCACACGTATATAGCCCACGCAGACGCTGTCAATGTCGAGCCGCACCTCGGTGATGACCGCGCCGATAGCGTCCCAATACTCTCTCTCGGAAGCATGACCCGGTATCAGCGTCTCACAGCTCAGCTCCCGCATCGCCTGTATCGCGAGCGGCTCCATGTCCTCCCTGGTTTTCAGTGCCGCAGTCTGCTCTGTCACCTCGACGATCTCCATCGGCGAAGTGTACTGCAGATCGATGAGCGCTCCGCTGTTCGTCATGCGTATAGTCAGGCTCTCGGGACAGCAGTCCTGCCCCGCGGCGCTCTGCCAATTGACCGGATAGCCCTCATAGACCGGCCTGCCCGTCACGTCTATCTGCCAACCCTCGCCGGTGATCTCTGTCCTGTCTGCCGCCGCTGCGTTGAAGCGCCATTCGCCGAGCCCCATCTCATCCGCCAGCGCAACCGCCTTTGCGCAGGCCGCGTCAAGCGCGCTTTTGTCCGCCGCCGCGTCGGAGTATAGCCCCATGCTCATGTACCATTCCCGCGTCTGCGCTCGCCGCTCCTCGGCTGCGCCACCGGGATCGGGCACGAGCACAAAGACCGAGAGACTGTGATTGCGGAAGTCCTCCTGCTCGTTGTTGTTGAGCCAGAACTCATACGGCACACCGCCGAGCTCCGTCACCGCGCACAGGTCGACGGACATGCCCGCGGGGAAAGCATCGGTGTAGTATGGGTCGCTCCCGGCGTAGTCAAAGCCGTGCACGGCGTAGTGCTCCATTGGATAGAACTTCCATTCGCAGGCTCTCGGCGTGACCTCCTCCCGTGCATTGGCATAGGCGTTGCGGTAATATTCCAATATCGCGAGCCGCGCATCGCGCACGCTCTCTATCCAGCTCTGCGGCGCGTCCGCCCCGTGGTCGGCCTTTATGCTCTCGTCGGTGACGGCGTATTCATATGCGGCGATCATATCCGCGATCTCGGCTTTGCTCAGCTCCTCGGAATACTCGTACAGCTCCGCCTCACCGAAAAGCCCCTTTGCCATCTGCCGCGCCATATCCGACGTGATGATCTTCGGGCGTGCCCGAAGGACCGGCATCGCTGCGGGAATGGAGTCTGCGTTATCGTCATGGATGCTGATTTTGATCAGGCCGTCATCGGTGGTGAACTCAACATTTACGGTTCGCGCGGCCCCGGTGTCTCCAACCGGAGCAGGTATCTCTGCTGACTGTTCCGGACTGCCGCAGGCGTACAGCCATAGCGCCGCGCAGCAGAGAAACAGTGAAATATATTTTTTCATCTCAACCACCTTTCAGAATCAAAACAGCGTCCTCCGGTGCATCTGCCCCGGCAACAGCGGAAAAATCTATGCTGTCCGCCAAGCGCTCCGCAAAGAGCTTTTCATCGCCATTCACGCGCTGACAGCCATAGCTCGCCCTGACCGTCATCACAGCGCCGTCACCGGAATAAAGCACCAGCAGCTCATACTGCGCCCATGCCTCGTTCGTGCTCATATCGCGCACGGCGATGCTGACCTTATCGCCGCGGCCGGCAGTGTATTCCCACTCCTCGTATTCACAGGCTCCGCCCGCCGTCATATCGTCGCAGGGCAGGCAGCCGCTCTTTTCCAAGTACACTTCGTACAGATACCGCTCCTGACCGATAATAGCTGCTGCCGAAATGTGAAACGATCCGTCCTCATACGCGCCGTGCTCACGGCTCTGATCCCCGGCGTTCGCTATTGCCCGGCGCTCCGTGTGCAGCGCCAGTCCGTACCGTGCGGCGATCTCCTGCAGTTTTGCCCACATTGTTTCATCCCAGACCTGATACAGGCGGCAGATCTCTTTTGTTTCGTTATCCGCTGCAAAGCTCCGCTCAAGGTCACGCCATTCGTAGTAGGGCTGCCCCTGCTCTGTCTGCTCCGCAGTTTTCTTGTCGGCGTAGCCACCTTTGAACGCCAGCCATTCAGCCGCCGCCTGATACTCCGCCGAGCCTATCACTCCGCCGAGGGAGACATAGTCCCGATGGTGTACCGCGCGCAGCCTGTCTACTGCCTCTCCCGCCTCGCCGGAGAGCACGCTGCCGCCGGGGTCGTTTATAACTCTGCCTGTGAGCCCGAATAGCCCCGCGGCATACGCTGTCAGCGTCAGCAGCGCCGCAATGACCGCCGCGATGATGAGCGTGCGCACAAGCTTTTTATATGAGACGCGCGCTGTCTCGGTTTTCCCATATATCGCGTCCCCGGCGGCGAGAACATAAGCGCCGTCTATCTGCCCGAAAGCGTCAAAAAACTGCTCCTTCGTCACTGCAAGCCCTCCTTTTCGAGCCGGTCACGCAGCCGCAGCCGCATGCGCCGCAGCGTGGAGAGCACCGTGTTTTTCTTCATTCCGAGCTTCGCGGCGATCTCCTCCACCGGCAGGCCGTACCAGTACCGCGCGACGAAGAGGTTCCGCTCTGCCTCCGTCTGGGATGCTAAAAAGGCGTTGAAAGCCTGTATCAGCAGTTTGTTTTCGATCGTCCGCTCCACGCTGAAGCCCGAGGGGATGCACTCGGCAAGCTCCTCAAGCGCGATGAGCGCCTCGCCCCCGCCGCGCTTTGCGGCGGAGCGGCGGCGCAGCCGGTCGACGGAGATGCGGCGTGTCAGCGCACCGAAATAGGCCTTGAGGCAGTTCGGGCGCGTCGGAGGGATGGCGTTCCACGCCGCAAGCCATGTGTCGTTCACGCTCTCTTCCGAGTCGCGCGCATCGCGGAGAATGCCGTCCGCAACGCGGTAGCAGTAGCCGCCGTAGGACGCCTGACTTTCGTTTATCGCCCGCTCCGAGCGTCTGAAATACAGCTCTATGATCGAGGTGTCTGTCATATATGAACCCCCTTACACTAACCAAGTCGTATTCCGCGGAAAAAGATTGCAGCTGCCGAAAAAAATTCTAATCGGATTATATCAGCTCATGCGGCGCCTGCAAAGATGCGCAGAGGGGAAAGACTTTACTATAAAATACAACTGCAATTTGCGGTGAAATATAGATGCGTAAAAAGGTACAATGTACAAAAACAATGCGCTCGAACTCGGTATTGGCTTAGGCAGCGTAAATTTTTTGCCCAATGATGACTGATTTTTCCGGATTTTTTGAATATAGTTCTTGATTTTTTCCGTGATTTCTGTAAAATAAACACGTCACATTTAAAGAACTCTCAGGAGGAATCAAAAAAAATGACTTACGAGATGGACGTTGCCGGCTTGAAACGCGAGCTGCCCTTGTGCAAGGTGTCTGACGACCTGTACATCGGCGCATTCGTCATGTTCGGCGATGTGGAGCTTACCGTTCACTGCGCCGCCGAGCTGCTCAAGCGCGCTCCCGAGTACGATTATCTGATCGCACCGGAAGCCAAGGCGATCCCTCTGCTGTATGAAATGGCCCGCCAGAGCGGCGCGGATAAGTACTTCCTCGCCCGCAAAGGCCCCAAGGCCTATATGTCCGGTGTGTTCGAGGTGGACGTCAAGTCCATCACCACGATGAGCGTGCAGAAGCTCGTCATCGATACCGCCGACGCTGAGCTCATCAAGGGCAAGCGCATGCTCATCATTGACGACGTTATTTCCACCGGCGAATCCCTCCGCGCTATGGAGGAGCTCGTCACCCGTGCAGGCGGCATCGTCGCCGGCAGGATGGCAGTCCTCGCCGAGGGCGACGCGCAGAAGAGACATGACATCATCTGCCTCGCTCCGCTGCCGCTGTTTAACCCCGACGGCACCGTCAAGGAATAAAACTTGAGTAACAACAAACGGGAAAGACCGGTCAAAGGTCTTTCCCGTTTGTCTTTTTCTGTATCACTCCGCCGCCGAGGACGGTGTCCCCGTCATAGAGCACGGCGGCCTGACCGGGGGTTATCGCGCGCTGCGGCTCATCAAAGACGATGCGGACGGCGTCGCTCCCGACCGGCGTCACCGTCGCCCACTGCTCGGGGTGGCGGTAGCGTATCTTCGCCTTGCAGCGCAGCTCATGCGCAGGCGCACTGCCGCTTATCCAGTTGAAGTCTATGACATCCGCCTCGCGGCGGAACAGCTCTTCATTGCTGCCGAGCACGACCTCGTTCGTGTTCGGGCAGATATCGCAGACGTACAGCGGCGCGGCCGCGGAGATGCCGAGCCCCTTGCGCTGGCCGATGGTGTAGTGTATCACGCCCTTGTGCTGACCTAAAACATTGCCGGAGCTGTCCACAAAGTTCCCGCACACCGGCCTGCGCCCGGTGTGCTTTTCGATGACCCCGGCGTAGTCCCAGTCCGGGACAAAGCAGATATCCTGACTGTCGGGCTTTGCCGCGAGCGAGGAGTCGACCCCGCCGCTCATCGCGATCAGTGTTTTTTTCATTGGCGTGACCTCTAAATCATACAAAACCCATGTATTTAATATGCGACAGTATAGAGCTCTTTTACAAAGCTGTCAAGGCGGCGGAGATTTTTTGCGATAGGGCTTGACAGATGAGTAAGGCAGTGCTAATATAATGCCTACAAAGCCGATAAGTTATTGACAAATGATAGGAGCGCTTTTTATGGAATATATATTTATATTGTTTCGATGTTGATGGGGTATCTTTGACCAATAAGGGCACATATTTCAACACAAACAATAAATGTATATTTTAAAAGGAGCTTTTAACAATGAAAACCTATGAAAGAATCACCGATCTGATAGGCGGCACTCCGCTTCTGAAGCTTACGAACTACATAAAGGACAATGATCTCGGCGCGGACATTTACGGCAAGCTTGAGTACTTTAACCCCGCCGGGAGTGTCAAGGACAGGATCGCCCTCGCGATGATCGATGACGCCGAAGCCAAGGGCGCGCTCAAGCCGGACTCCGTCATAATCGAGCCGACGAGCGGCAACACCGGCATCGGGCTTGCCGCCGTCGCCGCCTCAAGGGGCTATAAAGTTACACTCACCATGCCGGAGACGATGAGCATCGAGCGGCGCAAGCTGCTCAAGGCCTACGGCGCGGAGATAGTTCTGACCGACGGGGCAAAGGGCATGAAGGGCGCGATAGCGAAGGCGCAGGAGCTTGCCGCCGAGACGCCGAACAGCTTCATCCCCAGCCAGTTCACCAACAAGGCCAATCCCGCCGCGCACTTCAAGACGACGGGGCCTGAGATATGGGAGGACACCGACGGTAAGGTCGATATCTTTGTTGCGGGCGTCGGTACGGGCGGCACACTCTCCGGCGTGGGCGAGTACCTCAAGAGCAGGAATCCGAACGTCAAGGTCGTCGCGGTCGAGCCTGCGGGCTCCCCGGTGCTCTCGAAGGGCACGCCGGGGCCGCACAAGATACAGGGCATCGGCGCGGGCTTCGTCCCCGATACGCTGAACACCGGGATATATGACGAGATCATCCCGGTCGAGAACGAGGACGCTTTTGCCGCCGGCCGCGCGCTCGCCAGACGTGAGGGGCTGCTTGTCGGCATATCCTCGGGCGCGGCGGTCTTTGCCGCGGCGCAGCTTGCAAAGCGCCCGGAGAACAAGGGCAAGATCATCGTTGCCCTGCTCCCGGACACCGGCGAGAGATATCTCTCCACCCCGATGTTCTCGGAGTAAGAACAACAGAATATCAAAACGGACTGTCTCAATTTGAGGCAGTCCGTTTTGTTGTCATGTTCGCGATATATACCCCGGCGAGGATCACGGCCACGCCGACGGTTTGAAGTGCGGTAAAGCTCTCGTGCAGCAAAAGCGCCCCGGCAAGGATCGAAACCACCGTCGAGAACCCGATGAACGAAGCCGTGCGGTTGACGCCTATTTTTGAAATGGCGACATTTGACAGGAAAAACGCCAGCACGGAGCAGCCGATACCCTGATACAGTACCGCGGCCAGAAAGCCGGGCGCATTGAACGGGAGCGCAATCAGCTCCGCCGCGCTTCCACGAAGCGCGGCGCGCACAATGGCGAGGATGACGAAGAGCAGCGCCCCGGCAAGCAGCATCATATACGTGACCTCCGCGCCGGTGTAGCCATGCGCCTTGCTGACAAAGACGGTGTACAGCGAATAGGACACTACGGCTATCAGCAGGAAAGCATAGCCCGGTACAGACAGGCTCGACGCCGCGCTGACGGCAAACACCGTCACAAGTATGCCGGCAAAGGTGATGAGTATACCCGCGGCTTGCGTTTTGGACGGCTTTTCCTTCAGCAGCAGCGTTGACGCGACAAGCGATACGACGGGGATACAGGCGAAAAAGACCGCGCTCTCCGACGCCGTCGTGTACCGGACGCCGACGGTCTCGGAGATATAGTAGATGCACGGGCTCCACAGCGCCACGAGCAGCAGCGGCTTCAGGGACTTGCCGCGCAGGTCGATCTTGATAAGACCGAGGAGCAGACACAGACTCATCACGACGAAGGCGATAAGGAAGCGCCAGCCCAGCAGGGAGAGGGCATCGGCGTATTCGGTCACCTGCTTTGTGAAGATGATGCTCAGGCCGAAAAGCGTCTCGCCGCCGAGCGCGCATAAGACCCCGGCGGTGTTATCAAGCGTCTTCGAGTTCTTCATCTTCATAGCAGTGTGCATATCCACGCGAGCAGGGCGCAGGCGGGGATATATATGACAAAGTGCAGGATATGCGTCTTCTTGTTGTAGCCGAACTGATGCGGCCCGCCAACTCCCTTGAGCTCGGGGTAGAAGTGCGGGAAGAAATTCGAGCGGCACAGCAGGAACCAGTCAAAGAAGAATATATCGTATATCTCCATGATATAGAGCATCGCGAGAAAGCGCGCGAAGAACCGGAGAAAGCTATAGCCGCTTTTCACACCGTCCCACGCGGCGAGGATGAACGCGCTGACAAACATCAGTATCGCCGTCACGCATATTATCCAGCCGACAGCGTGCGCGCCGGGGAAGCGCTCCGGCTTCTTGTCGGGTATCGCGTCCAGGTTCTCCTTGGGCGCGGAGGAGAAGAACTTCTTATCCTGAATGAAGCCGACGCCGCCGTACAGCAGGAGGAAATATGCCGCCATGATGATAAGCGACGCGAGTAAGGTTATCGCCATTTCAGTCACGTACCTTTTTTAAATTTATACTTTCCCTTTCCGTGACCGGATACAGGCTCAATAATATCTGCCCGGAGCAGAGAGGAAAGGAGCTTGGACGCGCCGGAGTTTTTCAGTTCAAGGAGCTCTGTAACGGCACTTCGGCCAAAAACTTCGTCATAGCCGAACTTATCAAAGAGCCTGCGGCTATGGATAATTGTTTTCGCAGAGAAGCCTTTCTCCGAAAGTCCACTTTCAAAGTCCGCTTTTTCGCCTTGAATGTCCACTTTCATCTTTCCAATGTCCACTTTTTTGCCGTCAGAATATGCGGCATTCTCTTTGCCCTTACTTCTCGTTGACGATCAGTTCGAGCACGTCGGGGCGCGCGTAGTGCCCGACGGCGTCATGCTCCATCTTGCAGGCGGCGGGGAGATTCATGTCAAGGTCGGCGTAGATTATCGTCTCTTCGTCCCAGACCGGCTGTGTCGCATAGTGCCCGTAGGGGTCGATGACGCAGCTGCCGCCGCGGCACACGTACTCGGGCAGCTGCTCCACCATCTCACGCTCGTGGATATCGGCGGGGTAGGAGCTGCGCCTTTTCAAGGCCCGCAGCTTTATCGAACATCACAGGCTCTGCCTGCACCAATGCTATCCTGCAAGTGCTCTTAACATCTTTCATAATTGATCCCTTTCCTTATATCATATAGTCGTCCGCCGGGTTAGCGAGGTGCTGATCCATGATATCCTGAAGCGTGATGCTGTCAAGATATTCGTTTATCACCCTGTACAGCCCCTGCCAGACCGGGAGCACGGCGCAGTCGGCGCTGCGCGTACACACCGTCATCTCCTCCCCGGCGCAGGCGACGGGGGAGAGGTCGCCCTCCGTGAAGCGCAGTATCTCCCCGACCGTCAGCGTCTCCGGAGACTTGGCGAGCTGGTAGCCGCCCTGCGAGCCGCGTTCGGTTTTAAGGATACCTGAGCGGTTATACATCGGTATGATCTGCTCCAGATATTTCTTGGATATGCCCTGACGCTCGGCAATGTCCTTGAGCGCGATGTATCCGCAGTTCTGATGCTCCGCGAGGTCGAGAAGCATACGCAGCGCATAGCGCCCCTTTGTGGAAATCTTCAAATCAAAACACCTCGATCGTTTTATACACCTATATTACCATGTTTTTAGTAGGCTTTCAACCTTGGACTTATCGCGCTTTACATGTATTTTACATGAGCGCGATTTTTCATTTTACGTAAGGACGCTATCATTAAGGGCGTAGCATGAAAGACTACAAAGAAGAAATGAGTGTTCTCATATTGGAAGAACAAAAGGAGAAACGAAAAATGAAAAAGATCATCAGTATAGCACTTATTGCAGTCCTTGCACTGGCGCTCCTGGCAGGCTGCGGCAGCTCTGCCGCCCCGGCAGCCACGGCCGCTCCCGCTGCTGACAGCGCAGCCCCCGCTTCCGAAGCTCCCGCAGAGCTGAGCGGCACCGTCGCGACCGACGGCTCCACCTCTATGGAGAAGGTCATCGGCGCACTGGGCGAAGCCTTCATGGAGCAGAACAAGGGCGTGACCTTCACCTATAACCCGACCGGCTCCGGCTCCGGCATCACCGCCGTCGGCGAAGGCCGCTGCGACATTGGCCTGTCCTCCCGCGCACTGAAGGACGATGAGAAGGCCTCCGGCCTCAAGGAGACCGTCCTTGCCCTCGACGGCATCGCCGTTATCGTGAACCCCGCAAACCCCGTCTCCGACCTCGACGTTGAGACCATTGCGAAGATCTACACCGGCGAGATCACCAACTGGAAGGAAGTCGGCGGCAATGACGCCGAGATCGTCCTCATCGGCCGTGAGGCCGGCAGCGGCACCCGCGACGGCTTTGAGTCCATCACCGACACCAAGGACTCCTGCAAGTACCGTCAGGAGCTGACCTCCACCGGTGACGTTATCACCACCGTCTCCACGAACCCCGACGCCATCGGCTACGCTTCTCTCGCAGCTCTCAAGGATAACGTCAAGGCTCTGACCGTCGGCGGCATCGCCCCGACCGAGGACACCGTCAAGGACGGCAGCTACGTTATCCAGCGCCCCTTCGTCCTCGTCACTAAGGACGGCGCTGAGCTCAGCACTGCTGCGCAGGCCTTCTTCGATTACGCCACCTCCGCTGATGCAGCAGACCTCATCGCGGCAGCCGGTGCAGTCGCAGTAGCGAAGTAATTATCCCGAAAAAACCAAGGCGGTCAACACCGCCTTGGTTTATCAAAGCATATTGAAGAATCGGTGTGTTTTGATAAACCAAGGGAGCAGATCGGAGAAGATTTAATGAAGAGCAACAGAGCTTTTGAAAATATAATACACGGGGTGTTCCTCCTGCTCGGCCTGATAACGGTCGGGTGCGTGCTGCTCATCACGGTGTATCTGGTCATTTCCGGTATACCGGCGATACGCGAGATAGGGCTTATCCCGTTCCTGCTCGGGACGAGGTGGGCCTCGACCGCGGCGGAGCCGAGCTACGGCATACTCCCGTTCATCCTCACAAGCGTTTACGGCACGGCGGGGGCGATACTGCTCGGCGTGCCAGTCGGCTTTATGACGGCGGTGTACCTCGCGAAGGCCGCGCCGCCGAAGATAAAGGCGGTCATGGGCTCGGCGGTCAGCCTGCTTGCGGGCATCCCATCGGTCGTCTACGGCCTTGTGGGCATGCTGGTGCTCGTGCCGGGGATAAGGAAGATATTCAATGTCCCCGACGGAGCAAGCCTGCTCGCGGCGATCATCGTGCTCGCGATAATGATCCTGCCCTCGATAATCAAGGTCTCTGTCACGGCGCTTGAGGCCGTGCCGGGCGAGTATGAGGACGCATCCCTCGCCCTCGGCGCGACGCCCGAAGAGACGTGGTTCCGCGTCTCCGTCCCGGCGGCAAAGAGCGGCATTGCCGCGGCGGTCGTCCTCGGCGTCGGCCGCGCGATAGGCGAGGCGATGGCGGTGATGATGGTGTCCGGCAACGTCCCGAACATGCCGGAGCTGTTCCAGAGCGTGCGCTTTCTCACGACGGCGGTCGCAAGCGAGATGAGCTATTCGAGCGGCCTCCAGCGTCAGGCGCTGTTCTCGATAGCGCTGGTGCTGTTCCTGTTCATCATGCTGATAAACGCCGCGCTCAACTTCTTCCTCAAGCGCGATAAGGAGGGTAACTGAGAATGCTCAAGCATAAATTCTCCGGTAAGCGCCGGGCATATATCGTTACGATGCGCGCACTTATGACGCTTGCCGCACTCCTCACGGCGGCGCTGGTGCTGTTCATGATCGGGTATGTGCTCTATAAGGGGCTGCCGAACGTGACATGGAAGCTGCTCTCTACAAAGCCGAGCTATCTTACAAACTCCATCGGCATCCTGCCGGATATCCTCAATACGCTCTATATCGTCCTCGCCTCGCTCGTGTACGTGCTGCCGCTGGGCGTCGGCGCGGCGATATATCTGACCGAGTACGCCTCGAACAAGAAGCTCGTCGCGGCTATCGAATACGCGGCGGAGACGCTCTCGGGCATACCGTCGATAATCTACGGCCTTGTGGGCATGCTGTTCTTCTGCCGGTTCCTCGGTATGCAGACCTCCCTGATGGCCGGTGCGCTGACGCTCGTCATCATGAACCTGCCGACGATAATGCGCACGACGCAGGAGAGTTTAAAAACCGTCCCGCAGAGCTACCGCGAGGGCGCTTTCGGCCTCGGCGCAGGCAAATGGCGCGTGATACGCACGGTCGTGTTCCCCGGCTGTATCGACGGCGTTATAACCGGCTGCATCCTCTCGGTCGGGCGCATCCTCGGTGAATCTGCGGCGCTGCTGTTCACGGCGGGCTTTGCCCACGCGCTCAACGGCCTGTTCGACGGCCTTGCCGGTGCGGGCGCGACGCTGACTGTCGCGCTGTATGTCTACGCAAAGGAGCAGGGTGAGTTTGAAGTCGCCTTTGCCATTGCCGCTATACTCATGATACTGACGCTGCTGATAAACCTCGCCGCGGCGCTGGTCGAAAGATATTTCAAAAGGAAGAAGAGCTTATGACGCAGGATAAGAACAGTATAATAAAGGCCGACGATCTCTGCCTTTGGTACGGCACACATCAGGCACTGCACGATGTCAGCATCGACATTCCCGAAAAGAGCATAACCGCGCTCATAGGCCCATCCGGCTGCGGCAAGTCCACGTTTCTCAAAACGCTCAACCGCATGAACGACCTCATCCCCGGTGTGAAGATCACCGGCAGCGTGAAGTATAAGGGCGAGGATATCTACGACACCTCGGCGGATGTCAACGAGCTGCGCCGTCAGGTCGGCATGGTGTTCCAGAAGCCGAACCCCTTCCCCATGAGCATCTACGATAATATCGCCTACGGCCCGCGCACGCACGGCATCAAGAACCGCGCGAAGCTCGACGAGATAGTCGAGCGCTCCCTGCGCGGCGCGGCGATCTGGGACGAAGTCAAGGACAGGCTCAAGAAGAACGCGCTCGGTCTCTCGGGCGGCCAGCAGCAGAGACTCTGCATCGCCCGCGCGCTCGCGGTCGAACCAGATGTGCTGCTGATGGACGAGCCGACGAGCGCCCTCGACCCGATCTCCACCTCAAAGATCGAGGAGCTTGCAGCGCAGCTCAAGGAAAAATACACCATCGTCATCGTCACGCACAACATGCAGCAGGCGGTGCGAATCTCTGACAGCACGGCTTTCTTCCTCTTAGGAGAGCTGATAGAATACGGCGGCACGGAGCACATCTTCTCCCAGCCGGAGGACAAGAGGACCGAAGATTATATAACAGGGAGGTTCGGATAATGAGGAGCCGTTTTGATGAACAGCTTGCCCAGCTCAACCGTGAGATGATAGAGATGGGCGCGCAGTGCGAGGAGGTCATCGCCCTCGCTTCAAAGGCACTGACCGAGGCGGACATGAGACTCGCGGCAAAGGTCGCGCCGCTGTCGGCGGACATTGACCGTAAGGAGCGGGAGATAGAGGCGCTGTGCCTGAGACTGCTTTTACAGCAGCAGCCGGTCGCGCGCGACCTGCGGCAGATATCCGCCGCGCTCAAGATGATAACCGACCTTGAGCGTATCGGAGATCAGGCCGAGGAGATCGCCGATATCATCGGCTTTATCGACGGGCACAACCCCGAGGACTATGTCACCCTCACCGAAATGGCCAAGGCCGCAATACACATGGTCACGGAAAGCATTGACGCTTACGTAAAACATGATACAATACTTGCGGAGAAGGTCGTCGACGAGGACGATATCGTCGATGAATACTTCCTGCAGGTAAAGAGCAAGCTTATCGCCAAGATAGCCAAGGACCCCGACGACGGGGAGTACGCGCTCGACCTGCTGATGATCGCAAAATACTTCGAGCGGATAGGCGACCACGCGGTGAACATTGCCGAGTGGGTGATCTTTTCCGTGACGGGAGTACACAGGGGAGAGTAAAGCTTATGATCTGGTGCGTTGAGGACGATGCGAGTATCCGGGATATCGAGGTGTACGCCTTACAGTCCACGGGCTTTGAGGCCGAGGGCTTTTCTGATGGCGCACAGTTCTGGGAAGCCGTGCAGAAAGAGAGACCGGAGCTTGTCGTGCTCGACGTGATGCTCCCGGGGATAGACGGCATCGAGCTTCTGCGCCGCATGAAGACGAGAGCGGAGCTGCGGGACATCCCCGTTGTGATGGCCACGGCGAAGGGCGCGGAGTATGACAAGATACAGGGGCTCGACCTCGGCGCGGATTATTATCTCGTGAAGCCCTTCGGGGTGATGGAGCTTGTGTCCTGCGTGAAAGCGGTGCTGCGCCGCTGCGCGCCGAAAGCTCCGGCGCAGGTGCTGCGCGCGGGCGCGCTCGAGCTCAGTCCCGAGGAGCACACGGTCACGGTCGGCGGCGCGCGCGTCGCGCTGACCTATAAGGAGTTTGAGCTTTTGAAGCTGTTCCTCTCGAATCCCGGCACGGCCTTCACGAGAGATCAGCTCTTCAACGCCGTCTGGGGCATGGACTTCGTCGGCGAAACGCGCACGGTGGATATGCACATCCGCACCCTGCGGCAGAAACTGGGCAGCTGCGGGAACCTTATCGAGACGGTGCGCAATGTCGGCTACCGTCTGGAGGCAGAGAAATGACGAAAAGAATTTTCAGGTCTATAACGCTTGTCGCCGCGGTGGTCCTGCTGGCAAGCTTCATAGTCACGCTGGGTGTGCTGAGCGAATACTTCGGCGGCGTACAGAAGGAGCTTCTGCATGACGAGCTGGGGCTTGCGGCCGCCGCGGTGGAGACCGACGGCACGGAATACTTGGAGCGAGCAAAGTCGGCAAACTACCGCCTTACGTGGATAGACTCCGACGGCACGGTCATATACGATTCACAGGCGGACGCTTCGTCAATGGAGAACCACCTCGGGCGCGAGGAGGTCGACGGCGCGCTCAGGACCGGCGCAGGGGAGAGCACACGCTATTCCTCGACGCTGCTGGAAAAGACTACATATTACGCCAAGCGCCTGTCTGACGGCACGGTGCTGCGCATTTCGGCAAGCCGCCATACGGCGGTCGTGCTCGCGCTGGGCATGCTGCAGCCGATGCTCGTTGTGCTGGCCGCGGCGATAATAATCGCGCTGCTGCTCGCAAAGCGCGTGGCGGCGCGTATAGTCGATCCGCTCAATGAGCTTGACCTTGAGCATCCGCTGGATAACGACGCTTATGAGGAGCTTTCTCCGCTGCTCGGGCGGATAAACCGGCAGCATACGGAGATAGACCGGCAGCTCAAGGAGCTGCGGCGGAGGACGGACGAGTTCACGCAGATCACCGGCAGCATGCGCGAAGGGCTCGTGCTGCTTGACGAGCGCGGTTATGTCCTGAGCATAAACGCCGCGGCGAAGGAAATTTTCGGCGCGGACGACGGCAGCGCGGGGCAGGACTTTTTGACGATAGACCGCAGCAGCGCCATGAGCGGCGCGGTGCAGGCGGCCATGCGCGACGGCCACGCGGAGATACGTTCCGAGCGCGCGGGCAGGAATTACCGCTTCGACCTCACACGTATCGAGTCCGGCGGCAGGAGCATCGGCACGGTCATCCTCGCCTTTGACGTGACCGAGCAGGAGCAGGCCGAGCGTATGCGCCGCGAGTTCACGGCGAACGTTTCGCATGAGCTCAAGACTCCGCTGCAGGGCATCATCGGCAGCGCGGAGCTTATCGAAAACGGCCTTGTGAAACCGGAGGACATGCCGCGCTTTGTCGGGCACATCCACAGCGAGGCGAGCCGCCTCATGGCGCTGATAAGCGATATCATCAGGCTCTCCCAGCTCGACGAGGGCAAAGAGATGCCGCGCGAGAGCGTCGATCTTTACGACGAAGCTGCCGAAGCCGAAGAGAACCTGCGCACGGCGGCGGAGGAAAAGGGCGTGAAGCTCAGCCTCACCGGCGAGGGCGCGGAGATATCCGGCGTTCGCCGTCTGGTGTATGAGATAATATATAACCTCTGCGACAATGCCATAAAGTATAACCGTCCCGGCGGGAGAGTCGAGGTGCGCGTCACGCAGAGTGAAAGCGAAGCCGCCGTCACCGTCGCCGATACGGGCATCGGCATCGCGCCCGAGGATCAGGCGCGCGTGTTCGAGCGCTTCTACCGTGCGGACAAGAGCCGCTCCAAGGAATCCGGCGGCACGGGCCTGGGGCTTTCGATAGTGAAGCATGCCGTGCAGTACCATCACGGCAGCATAGACCTCAAAAGCAACCCCGGCGAGGGCACGACTATAAAGGTGACGTTCCCGAAGTAATTGATATACAGCGCAATCTTTTTGCCAAAGAGCCTCTGGCTCTGTGGCAATTAAAATTTTACAAATATTTGACTTTCGTATTCCGCATGGGAATGCTATTATAGGGGCGTGATATAATAAGAATGAAGGAGAATCAGTTATGGAAGAACTGAGAAACAAAAAGGGCTTTATATGCGATATGGACGGCGTGATCTATCACGGCAACCGTCTTCTGCCGGGCGTCAAGGAATTTGTCGACTGGCTTTATAAGGAGGATAAGCACTTCCTTTTCCTCACCAATTCATCCGAGCGCACGCCGAAGGAGCTTCAGCAGAAGCTCGGGCGCATGGGGCTGGATGTTGACGAGAAGCATTTCTACACCAGTGCTCAGGCGACCGCGCGCTTTATCCGCCGTCAGGCTCCCGGATGCAGCGCTTATGTCATCGGCGGCCCCGGCATAATGTTTGCCCTGCACGATGAGGGCATCACCATGAACGATATCGACCCCGACTATGTCGTCATAGGCGAGGGCAACACCTATAACTATGAGAATATACTCAAGGCTGTACAGCTCGTGAATAAGGGCGCAAAGCTCATCGGCACGAACAGCGACCTCACCGGCCCCTCGGAGGAGGGAATCATCCCCGCCTGCCGCGCGATGATCGCCCCGATCGAGATGGCCACAGGTGTCAGCGCGTATTTCATCGGCAAGCCGAACCCCCTCATGATGCGCACCGGCCTGCGTATCCTCGGCGTACACTCCGAAGAGGCCGTTATGATCGGCGACAGGATGGATACCGATATGGTCGCCGGTATTGAGACCGGCCTTGATACGGTGCTCGTGCTCTCGGGCGTGACCGCGCGCGAGGATATAAAGAAGTTCCCATACCGGCCGCGGCTCGTCCTCAACGGCGTCGGCGATATCCCCGGCGCGGCCTCGGACAAAGCATAAAATATAAAAATCATTACCGCCGTCTCAACTGAGACGGCGGTAAAATTATATGCGGCAGATACCGAAAAGTATTCTACATAGTTGCTGCCTGTTACCAGACTCTGTCCTCATAGGGCGTGGATTCAACGCCGTCTGACTGCAGCTTTGAAACTAAGCGGTCAAGTTTCCCTTTCCAGAGCTTTTTGAACCAGTTGGTATGCCCGAACCAGTTCACGAGCGTGGGGCTGATCGCGTAATATGTGCGGATGAAAGCGCGGCCATACCATGTTTCGGCGAGCGTGCAGTCACGGAAGCGGCGGAGCGTCCAGACTTCGGGGCAGTCGTATGAGCCGTAGACCGCTGTAGCCACATAGCAGCCGGAGGAGCCTCCGGAGGGAGGATTGTTTGACGCGGAAAACTGGTCTACCTCGTTTAGCGCTACGATCGCTTTTATGGTTTGAAGCGTTTCCCAAACCGCCTGATATTTTTTCCCGCCCTCGACAGTAAAGACAGGGGAACGCTTTGCTAAAACTCCGCCGGTTTCAAATACTACGTTGCATCTCCCGTTCGGCACAGGAATGGTCACGATACTGCCGGATGACGTTTCCGTAATTTGAAGGCCGTCCACGTAGACTTTGGCAATCTGCCCGACACGCAGGCTGTCTAGCCGGATCACGGCTTCGTTGCGGCTTTCGATCGGACAGCCGCAATTAGGACAATTCTTTGCTGAACTCGAAACCTCTTTCCCGCATTCGGGACATTTGATCAGAGCCATATCGTACCTCCACAGTTACTGATTAAACAGATTTATAAATTTTTGTACTCAAAAAACCCACGATCGTGCAAGACCAGCTTTACACCCTTTTGCTTTTCCGGTCAAAAGCAAAATGTACTATCAGCCAATAAAGCAGTCCTCCGGTGAAATTACACGCTACATCCCACCAATCGGAGGTGCTTTTAGGATTGAGAAATTTTGCCGCATATTCCCAAACAAAACTGCAGAAGCAGCATATAAGGAAGATGAGCCTTGCGTCATGTATGGAGTGCATGTTTAGGAAATTGAACAGAAAGCTTCCGTATGAGAGAACGATCAGCGATGCTAGAACATCATTCAGATGATTCCGTATAAAAGGGTAGCTGTAGCTTATATCTTGCTTTTTGAAAAAGTAGTTTAGAACATATATTCCCATGCAAATGGAAATGATCAAGATATTCGTGACTTTTTCTTTTTTCACAATCCTAATGCCGCAAGGATTATTACGCCGACGATCTCAAGCACCGCGTAAAGAATACCTTTCTCGCTGGCGTCGTTAAAAAAGAATGCAACTCCTTCGAGAATGAGCAAGCCGACAACTATGGCGGCGATAATTTCCATCCTAAAACCCTCTCTTTCTTGATTTGTTAGAAGCAATCGTACAAGTTACCCTTCGATATTGTCATTATTGGGGTCACAGGAAGAACAGTATAAATCGTACGGGGAATTTGTTTTGTTGGGACAGGTATCATTTTTACCCATGCAGTAATACAAGCCTCCGCTGCTGGAAGAACTGCTGCTTGAGGAACTGGTATATGAAGATTTGCTTGAATTTGCCGCCTTTGAAAGGCAGCTCATGCACCATGCGGCATCTTCGTCTATGTAACATCCGCAAGTTAAGCATTTGTTTGAGTGAGCGGGGCAGCAGTTTGTATCACCGGAGGATGCGATATAGCTTGAACACCCGGAGTGGGCACAAATTGTTTTGGATGTGCCGAATTTATTTGTGAATGAAGTGTTTTTAGCGCTTGGTGCTGCAGCTGGTTTTTGCGTTGGCGCTGGCGTTGATGTCGCTGTTGGAGAGGGCGTGTCGGCAGCAGTGCTTGCACTGTCCGCTCCGCAGGCGGTCAAAGGCAACAGAAGAAGAATTAGGGAAAGAGCGGTCAAGATAGCTTTTTTCATTTTCCTCACCTACAATATATTTTTTAACTATATAGGCATAAAAAAGTCTACACAGTTTATTATAAGATAGCATAACTGCCCATATAATTCAAGTATATTTTATGTGTACAGGCGGTAGATGTTATGGATTATTATGCTATTGGGCAGAGGATCAGAAATAAGCGGAAGCTGTCTATGCTGTCTCAGGAGGAATTGGCTGAAAAAATAGGAATTTCAACTACGCACATGAGTCACATTGAGACAGCGAATACAAAGCTTAGCCTTCAGGTGTTGGTAAACATCGCGGAGGCGCTGCAGGTAAGTACGGATGAGCTGCTGTTTGAAAAGAGCGGGACAGTCAAAGAGGATTCTGTTGATAGAATTATTAGTATTTTGAGAGGGCGAAATGAGACAGAGCAAAAAATTATGATCGATATATTTGAAGCGACAGCAGCTGCCCTGCAAAAATATTCGTGACTGATAGACGGATACTAGAATATTCAATCGGAGACATCCCCGGCGCGGCCTCGGATAAAAATTAAAGAACGAAGCACTTGCCGCCGTCCCGGCCGGGACGGCGGCAAAATTGTACCTATGAACTAAAATATGTTGACCCGCACGGACTGAAATGGTATTATAAGCTGTGTATGTGAACCCAAGTATAAGCATGCACATGGAGGAACTCTATGAAAAACCGTGCAGCAAGAATCGCGATCGCAATAATATTCCTTGCCGGGTTCGTGTTCTATACCTACCGGCAGGAGGGAATACATTATCACAGCGCCGATGTGGAATATTACGGCGAAGCCGGCGGGCTCAAGCCTGAGGGCTACTCCTCGGACGGCACTATCGATGACACCGCCGCACCGGAAGATGCGGAGCCGACGCCCGAAGCAACGCCGGAGCCCACCGCAGATCCGAACTCGCCTGAGGCGAAAGCCGCGGCGCTGGGGCTTCCCGCCCCGCCGGATATCGACGTTAACAGCTGGGAGTTCATGCTTGTAAACGGTGATAATTCGATAGACCAGTATGAGCCGGAGCAGCTTGCTTACCTCAACCAGACTGCCAGCGAGACGGATATCCAGACCAGCTATAACGCTAACCGCTGCCCGGTGGATGAGCGCATCGCCCAGCCGCTGCTCGATATGGCGCTCGGCTGCAAGGAAGCGGGACTGCCTGTGTTCCTCTCCTCGGGCTACCGCAGCTATTCCGAGCAGGCGCAGAACTTTACGCGCGTGTGCAACAATAACGGCGTGAGCGACGGCAAGGATTCAAACGGTCATTATATTACCATGCCCGCCGGGTGCAGCGAGCACCAGTCCGGGCTTGCCTGCGATATAACCGACGTTTATCGTGAGATCAAAAACTCCGAGATCGAGAACACCGATACCTATAAGTGGCTGCTTGAGCACTGCGCGGAGTATGGCTTCATCCATCGCTTCCCCTCCGGCAAGGAGGACGTGACCGGCGTCATGTATGAGCCGTTCCATTTCCGCTATGTCGGCGTTGAGGCCGCGCAGTATATCGAGCAGAACGGTCTCTGCTTTGAAGAGTTCATAGCGCTCTATACGGACTGAGCCTGCGGCTCGCAGTTTTTTCACATCCCCGGATCATTATGACATGGGAGATATATGATGAAGGTCAGGAAAATATGTTTCGTACTGGCGGTGCTGATGCTCGCGTCGGCATTTGCCGCGAGCTGCGGCCAGAGCGCCGCGGAACCTGCAGTCAGTCCCGCCGCGGCGGTGGAAACGACGCCCTCCCCGGAGCCGACGGCTCAGGCTGAGGAAGAGAAGAAGGAGCTGCCCCCGCCGCCGGATATCGACATCGACAGCTGGGAGTATCTGTATGCGGGCGTTGTCTGCGGCGTCGGCAGGTATCATCCGAATGTGCGGAACATAGAAAGTCAGCTGCTTGACAGCCGCGTGACCTCCGCTGCGCAGGCTTTCCTTGACGCCGCGCGCGCCGAGGGCTACAAGGTCTGGATAGGCGTCGGATACAGTAACTTCGAGTATACAAGCTTCTGGTTCGAGGATGCCATGAAAGATTACGGCGGTTCATATGAGGCCTCTCAGGTCGATTATGTATTTCCTGCCGGGTGCAGCGAGCATTCGACCGGCCTTGCAATAGACATAACCGACGAGCCAGACTTTGCGGCGAACTATTACAATATGCATGACGAGACGGTCAAGGACACCGAGGTCTACAAGTGGATGGCGGAGCACTGCGCGGAGTACGGCTTTATCGTGCGCTACCCAGAGGGCAAGGAGGACTACTATGTGAAAGCCTGCTACCCCGGACATTTCCGCTATGTCGGAGTCGAGGCGGCGGAGTACATCATGGAAAACGATCTCTGCTTTGAAGAGTTCCTGAACCTGTACCCGGAGAAGAAGCTGCATGTCACCTTTGGCCCGGAGGCCTGAGGGATATATTATAATATTGGAAACCCCTTGGGGTTGGTGCAGTGTTCAACATTGCCGACAGACTTTTTTGAAAAAATAAACTTGACACAAAAACGACGCTTGATAGCCGAAGCTTTGCCCTCTCTTGGAGGGATTCAAAGGGGAACCGCGCACGGTTCCTCTTTGGCGGTTCAAGGGTGGGGTTTCAAAAGGGGCGGGGAAAACGCAATCCCCGCCCCTTTTGTGATTCTTTGCATACTTTCTGTTCATACAGAAAGTATGCCCACGGAGTGACCGGCAGCAAAATGCTGCAAAAAACTAAAAACAAACAACAAACAGAAAGAGCAGGCATATGCCCGCTCTTCTATTTATATGCCGCGTTATTTCAGCAGCTCATCGTAAGTCGTGTCCAGCGCGTCGCGTATAGCGCGCAGCTGCACGGCCTGAATGTGTTGCATGCCGCGCTCGATTTTGACAAGACATTCGCGCGTCATGTCCACGCCCTGAAGCTGCACCATGCGCACAAGCTCTGTCTGCCCGATACCGCGGGAAAGGCGTATCGCGCGGATGTTTGCACCGATATTGATCTCGTCCTGCTTTATTTTCTGCATGCCGCACCTCTCTTCTACGGAAATATTATAGAGAAAATTGCCACGCACGGCAAGCCCGACCCCCCTGTACATCGATCACAAAAATACACGAAAAATTTCTGCAAAAACGCCGAAAAAAGTGCTTGACATACGGGGCATATATTGGTATATTAATTAGGCGCGAGTGCGAAAAGCACGGGCGTATTATGCGATGAAGCGGGAGATTGCTCGTGAAAGCGAGGTAACTTCCGTGGAGTATGTCCGGTGTTGATATCTTTCAACACGAAATCGGGCGGCTGAAACCTATCCGGTACACGCGTATATCGCGCGCACGGATGGCGGACCGGCTGAGTAATGAGCCGGTTTGTTTTTCGGACGCGGCCTGATACGCACGGTTGTGTGTATAGGAAAAACGGGTTTCATCCGTACGCATAATGGCGGAGCCAATGCCGCCGAAAAAACGTACGAAAAAGGAGAAAAAACATGGCAAGCACCAACAAGAACATGATCCGTATCCGCCTCAAGGCCTACGATCATCAGCTCATCGACAAGGCTGCCGAGACCATCGTTGAAGCTGCAAAGCGCACCGATGCAAAGGTTTCCGGCCCCATCCCCCTGCCCACCAAGACCGAGATCGTCACCATCCTTCGTGCCGTTCACAAGTACAAGGACAGCCGTGAGCAGTTCGAGCGCCGCACCCACAAGCGCCTTATCGACATCCTCAACCCCACCCAGAAGACCGTTGAGGCACTGATGAGCCTCGAAGTCCCCGCCGGCGTCGAGATCGAGATCAAGCTCTGATCTGGTACACCCCTCCGGTGCGAAAGGCACCGGCCCACACTCATCAAAACCCATTGTCCGCAGCTTGCGTATGCGGACGGGTCAAGTTGCCAGCCTCTGGACGGCGAAACCCAAGCCGGGCTAAGCGAGGCAACCAATAACCATTAGGAGGAAATATTTAATGAAGAAAGCCATCATCGGCAAGAAGGTCGGCATGACGCAGATCTTCGACGAGACTGGTAAGGTCGTTCCCGTGACCGTCATTGAAGCCGGCCCCTGCGTGGTCGTGCAGAAGATGACCAGCGAAAAGGAAGGCTACGAAGCTGTCCAGCTCGGCTACGAAGAGGTCGCCGAGAAGAAGCTGAGCCAGCCTGAGCAGGGCCACCTGAAGAAGGCGGGCGTAGGCATGGTCAAGCACCTCAAGGAGTTCCGCCTTGCCGACAGCAACAAGCTCGAAGTCGGTGACGTTGTCAAGGCCGACGTCTTCGCAGAAGGCGACAAGGTCGACGTTACCGGTATCAGCAAAGGTAAGGGCTACGCCGGCGTTATCAAGCGCTTCGGCCAGGGCCGTACCCCCACCAGCCATGGCGGCGGCCCCGTTCACCGTCACGCCGGTTCCATGGGCTCCAGCACTGATCCTTCCCGTATATTCCCGGGCAAGAAGCAGGCAGGCCACATGGGCGTTGAGCAGGTCACCGTCCAGAACCTCGACATCGTCAAGGTCGACGCTGAGCTGAACATGATCGCCATCCGCGGCGCAGTTCCCGGCCCCAAGGGCAGCATCGTTTATATCAAGGACACCGTCAAGGTCGCTCCCGTCAAGAAGGGCGAGGCCGCCGGTATCTCCCTCAACCCGCAGAAGGCTTCCGCCCGTGTCAACCCGCAGAAGGCTTCCGCCCGCAACAAGTAAGGAAAGGAGAGCAGCATAAATGCCTATTGCAAACGTATTTAACATGGCAGGCGAGAAGATCGGCGAGATCGAGCTCTCCGAGGCCATTTTCGGCATCGAGCCGAACAAGAATGTTCTGCACGACTGCGTCAAGAACCATCTTGCCAACTGCCGTCAGGGCACTCAGAGCGCACTCACCAAGGGTGAGGTTTCCTACACCACCAAGAAGCCCTGGCGCCAGAAGGGCACCGGCCGCGCACGCGCAGGCTATGCAGGCTCCCCCGTGTGGTACCACGGCGGCGTAGCATTTGCCCCCAAGCCCAGAGATTACAGCTACACCCTCAACCGCAAGGTCAAGAGACTGGCTCTTAAGTCCGCTCTGTCCTCCAAGGCAGCCGAGAGCGAGATAGTCGTTATCGACGGTCTGAAGATGGATGAGATCAAGACCAAGGCTTTCAAGGGCTTCCTGACCAAGCTCGGCGTCGAAGGCAAGGCCCTCGTCGTCACCGAGAATGTTGACGAGAACGTTGTCAAGTCCGCCCGCAATATCGAAGGCGTGACCACCACCACCGCCACCATCCTCAGCCCCTACATGATTCTCACCAGCGGCAAGATGATAGTCGACAAGGCTGCACTTGCAAAGATCGAGGAGGTGTTCGCCTGATGAAGACCGCATACGATGTCGTTATCCGTCCCATCATCACCGAGCAGTCCATGGAAGACCTCGACATTAAGAAGTACGCTTTCGAAGTCGCCAAGGACGCAAACAAGATCGAGATAAAGAAAGCCATCGAGGAGATCTTCGGTGTCACCGTTATCAAGGTCACCACGCTCAACGTCAAGAGCAAGGCTAAGCGCACCGGCGCTTACCCCATGGGCAAGACCGCTTCCTGGAAAAAGGCCGTTGTTAAGCTCAGCGCCGATTCCAAGAACATCGAGCTTTTTGAAGGCATGGCATAAGGAGGATTGAAGAATGTCTATTAAAACTTACAGACCTACTACTCCTGCCAGACGTCAGATGACCGTTTCCGGCTTCGACGGAGTTGCAAAGCACGTCAAGCCCGAGAGAAGCCTGACCGAGGTCCTCAAGAAGAACTCCGGCCGCAACAGCTACGGCCGCATCACCGTCCGCCATCAGGGCGGCGGCAACCGTCAGAAGTACCGCGTTATCGACTTCAAGCGCGACAAGACCGAGATGACCGCTAAGGTTCTCCGCCTTGAGTACGACCCCAACCGCAGCGCGTTCATCGCACTGTGCGAGTATGAGGACGGCGAGCGCCGCTACATCCTCGCTCCGGTCGGCCTCAACGCAGGCGACGCTATCGTCTCCTCCGCCGTTGCCGATATCAAGCCCGGCAACGCTCTGCCTCTGGCAAATATCCCTGTCGGTACCGTTATCCACAACATCGAGCTCTACCCCGGCAAGGGCGCTCAGCTCGTCCGCAGCGCAGGCGTCGCAGCCCAGCTGATGGCTAAGGAAAACGGTATGGCAACCGTGCGTCTCCCCTCCGGCGAGTTCCGCAAGGTCCGCCTTGACTGCTTCGCCACCATCGGCCAGGTCGGCAATATCGACCATGCCAATATCCACATCGGCAAGGCCGGCCGCAAACGCCACATGGGCATCCGTCCCACTGTCCGCGGCTCCGTCATGAACCCCTGCGACCACCCCCACGGCGGCGGCGAAGGCAAGTCTCCTGTCGGCCGTCCCGGCCCTGTAACTCCTTGGGGCAAGCCCGCACTCGGTTACAAGACCCGCAAGACTAAGAACCGCACCGATAAGTTCATAGTC